>Ga0209417_1002859_pt1 | contig 24901 bp, 20 predicted proteins | sample RifGroF2_FD_184002 | JGI IMG/M metagenome (GOLD analysis project Ga0209417, IMG submission 184002) | Groundwater microbial communities from Rifle, Colorado, USA - Groundwater F2 (SPAdes) (version 2) | ecosystem: Environmental > Aquatic > Deep subsurface > Groundwater | place: Rifle, Colorado... | reverse complement strand
GATCATTATCTCCTTATCCAATATTGGTTTAATCCACTTATACCGCTCTTCTTTTACGTTTTGTGGCATTTTGATAGTCATTAATTAATAATCTACCAAAAGTGTCATAAGTGTTTAGACATTACCCGAGGTTCTTGACAAAGCTGGGCGCCAACTATAAAGTCCCAAACTATTTGTGGACGATTAAATACCATAAAAAGGCGGATATCAGAAGAATAAAAACCTTATCTCTTGTGTCGCTAAACAAAAATTTCAAAATTTTATTCTGTTTATCAGACCCTTCACTGGAACCAGTAAACTTATGTATTTCTTCTTTTAATTTATCAACGCTAGCAACAACCTCTAGTTCATTGTTTTGAGCAACAGTAATAGTTCCCCTCTCTTCAGAGACAATTATTATCATAGCATCTGTTCTCTCTGCCAGACCCAATCCAGCCCTGTGTCTTGTACCAATACCAGGATATTTCTTGTTGGAGTCAGCAAGGGGAAGATGCACCATAAATTTTTTCACAATATCTCCCTCTATAATAACGGCGCCATCGTGACCTATGGTTTTAGGATCAAAAATACTAAGCAAAAGCGGCTCGGAAATTTTGCCATTTAAGGGTGTTCCACCCTCAAGAACTCTTTCTAGGCTTTGTTTGCCGGGTAATACAATAATCGCTCCTATTTTTTTCTTAGAAAAGCGAGAGACGACATGCCCAATTATGTCTATAACCGTATCACTAACTGGTATCTCTGGAGTAAAAGCACCAATAAAAAAATCGATGGTAAAATTCTCGAAGAAACGCCTAATTTCCTTCTGGAATAAAACTACAAGAATAATAATAAAGAAAGAAATGAATGATTGGAACAAAGAGGTAGTCAATTTAAGATTCAAGAATACAGCGGCAATATAAAAAACTCCTAAACCAAAGAAACCTCTCAATATATAAATGGAGCGAGTCTTCTTAAGCAGAACAAGCGCCGTATAAAGAATAAAAGCGGTCGTAAGGATGTCTAATATTTCTACGAATATTGTAAACATGTTAAAAACGTAAAACTAAAAACGAAAAGCTAAAAACAACAAAATAAAATTAAAAAGAATTTTTGTTTCTGCCTTTCAATATTAATATATTTGACTCAAATAACTTGATAATATTCAGTATACAGTAATGTTTCTTGAAATTTAAATTTGTTTTGAATTTTTCGCTGTTATTTTACACTTTTCGTTTTACGCTTTTCGCTTCCCTAGTATCCTAGCAATTTATTTACTTTCTCGTGGTCTCTTATCTTCTCATGAGCCTTAGCCTCTATTTGTCTGATTCTCTCTCTTGTAACTCCAAATTCCTTTCCAACTTCTTCAAGTGTCCTCATTACGCCATCTACAAGCCCATGCCTCATCTCAAGAATTTTTCTTTCTTTTGGAGTAAGGTCGTCCAAGATTTCTTTAATCTGATCGGAAAGTATTCTTCTGGCAGACTGATTGTCCGGAGAAATTATCTTGTCGTCCGCGATAAAATCACCAAGTGAGGAATTGTCATCGTCATTTCCTACCGGAGTTTCAAGAGAAACTGTTCCTTGATCAATTTTCTCAATAACATGAACTTTCTCAACTTCAATTCCCATTTCTGTTGCGATTTCAGATGGAAGAGGATCTCTACCCAAATCCTGCGAAAGTCTCCTCAAAACCTGCTTATATTTAGCAATCGTTTCAACCATGTGAACAGGAATTCTGATTGTTCTAGACTGATCAGCCAAGGCTCTTGTGATAGCTTGTCTAATCCACCATGTTGCATAAGTAGAAAATTTAAAACCCTTAGTCCAGTCAAATTTTTCGACAGCTTTAAAGAGGCCTAGGTTTCCTTCCTGAATAAGATCAAGGAGTGTAAGGTCGGAACTTCTTCCTATAAATTTCTTTGCAATAGAAACAACAAGTCTCAAGTTGGCTCTCGCAAGAGAATTCATTGCCTCCTTGTCTCCTTTTTCTATTCTTCGTGCCAAATCCTTTTCCTCTGCAGCCGAAATAAGTTTATGTTGACCTATTTCTCTCAAATATATCTGAACGGAGTCAAGGGCGGGTTCCCCACGAATACCGGTCTTCTTGTTTATTTCATAAAGATCGACATCCTCTCCCATATTCAAAAGTCCTCCACTGTCCAAAATATCTATACCCAACTTATTTAATCTGTCATAAAGTTCATCTAAAAAGAGAACGTCATCTTCTATGTTAGGAAACTCCTTCAGTATTTCATTAAAAGTAACAAATCTCCTCTTTTTACCCGCTTCCACAATTCTATCTGCTTTTTTCTCCCAGGATTCAGTTGGTTTCTTAGAAACTTTTATACTCTTCTTTGCCACTATTTTTGTGGGTTTGGAAGCTTTCTTTTTGACTTTTTTAATAAGTGGCTTTTTTACTACTTTAACCACTTTCTTTTTTGGAACAGAATTTTTCTTCGGCTTATTTTTTGAAATTGTTTTTTTCTTTGTCATATTTTAATTTTTACCCGTGAAAATTTTCAAATTTTATTAAAGCTTCAAATATAATTATATTTCTGCTCCTCTTAATCTTATCTTTTAATAAAAAATAATTGGTAAAAAATTTTATGCGGACCGCTTTTTAAATTCGTCTAATCTCTTACTCATCTTTTGAAAATTAGTCATATGAATAGCAACCTTTTCCGCATTTCCATTTTTCTCGGCTTCTTTTATCTTTAACCATTCTGTGCCGACCTCATTCTTTAAAATTTCTTCTTCTAGGGAGTCCAGCGCACTATCTATCTCTTTCTCCAAATTAGTGGCTCCAGAAAAAGGTATTTCGACTTCAAGTATAAGCTGATTCCTCTTTGGTGACAAGAAACGATCTATTTTTTCATATTCACCATCCTTTATAAGTTCCCTAAATCTTTGTTCTTTGTCTCCTAAAGCATTTTTTTTATTTTGATCACTCGTCTGTATGGATATATCCTTCTGCCATTCAAGAAAAGACCATACCATCTTTTTTAAATTAAATTCTTTAGTATTTTCGTTTGGAGATCTCTGTTTTATTTCTTTTCCAACCGCAACTCCATTATTTTCCACAAAAGCTGGAACAGTTTCCTTAAGGTCTTCCCACACGGCACCTTCGGTCACCTTAAGCAACTCTGATATTTTATTAACAAATTTCGCCTGTTCAATTCTGCTTTTTATACTTTTAACATACGGAAGAACTTGTTTTTTAACCTGTTTTGAGAAAACGTCTTTTGTTAAATTATGGCTAGTAAGTGAGTCTAAGAAAAAATCTACAATGTGTTTTGAATTTTCTACAGCGTTAAGCCAGTCTTCTGGCCTGTCTTTTATTACGTCTGCGGGGTCCTTTGCGTTACCCATAGACACAAGTCGCACATCCATCTCAAGCGAAAGTGCTAGACCTATTGCCCTTGCAGATGCCTTAAGTCCGGCCGAATCTCCATCAAAAGCCATTGTAAGTTTCTCAGCCAACCTATTTATCATCATCAGGTGGTCTTCTGTGAGTGCCGTACCAGACACTGCTACTGTATTTTCGGTTCCCGCCTGATGCGCCATGATAAGGTCAAATTGTCCCTCAACAAGAATACACTCATTCTTCTTTCTCATTTCAACCTTAGCTTTGTCTATACCAAACAGCGCACGAGATTTATCATAAACAACGGTCTGTGGAGTGTTGATGTATTTTGCCGGTTCTTGTTTACCTTCAGTAATTTTTGGTTCAAATATTCTTCCAGAAAATCCTATTGGGGAACCTGAAATATTATAGACAGGAAACATTATTCTGCCCCTGAATCTATCATACGAACCACTTGGAGATTTTATAGATAATCCCGCCTTCTCTATTTCGTCATCACTAAAACCCTGTTTCTTTAAATAATTACCCACCGCCCTCCAATCATCCGGGGCGTAACCTATTTTAAATTTAGTTACTGTCTCCCCTTTTAAACCTCTCCCTTTAAGATAATTTAAAGCGTTTGTATTTTTTACAAGCTCTCTACGATAAAACTCTATCGCAGATGTGAGTAGTACCGAGGTTCTACCTTTTTCGGACTTCTCATATTTATCCTCGTTTTCAAGTTTTACTCCGGCTTTTTCTGCGAGAATCTTCAGTGCACCAATAAAATCAACACCCTCAAGTTCCTCTACAAAACTAAAAATATCACCGCCCTTATCACACCCAAAACAGTGATAACTTTCTCTTCCGGGAGATACATAAAACGACGGTGTCTTTTCATTATGAAAAGGACACTTGGCCTTGTAATTTGTCCCCGCTTTATCAAGCTTGATATAGGAACCAACCACATCAATGATGCTTAGTCTTGCTTTAATTTGTTCTACAGCTGAGCTCATTAGTAAGTTATCAAGTTAAAATGTTATCGAATTATAAAGTTTATTTTATTTGTTATATTTATTTTACTTTATAACTTTCAACTTTAAAACTTTATAACTTATCCTCTTCTTCTTTTTCAGCCCATTCTGCCTCTTCGTAATTCTGTTTCTTTCTAAAACCAGTACCAGCCGGGATCAATCTACCAATAATAACATTTTCTTTTAATCCTCGTAGCTCATCGGAGTTTCCTTGTGTCGCAGCATCGATAAGTATTCTAGAAGTATTCTGGAACGAAGCAGCTGATAACCAGCTAGATGTCGTCAATGAAACTTCGGAGATACCAAGTACCATGTCGTCGGCCTTAGCTTTTACCCCATCAACCTTGTCGTTAGCTCTCAAAAGCTCCTGATTTTCAATAACCTCTCCTTCAACAAAATCAGTATCACCGGCAACAGTAATTTTCTTTCTTGAGAACATCTGCCTTAAAATAACTTCAATATGTTTTCTGGATATTGCAGCGGCCTGCATAGAATAAATCTTTGAAACTTCATTCAAAATATAATCCTCGGCGACACCTTTGCCTCCAAATGTAAATAATTCGTTTATATTTGCGGAACCGTCAGTTAGAATATCTCCCTTCTTCACTTCATACCCAACCCTAACGATAATATTTCTTGTAAACGGAACAGGATGTTCAACAGAACCTTCACCTGCCTTCTTTCCTGCACCACCCATTATTATTATCATTTTTTCCTTACCGTCATTTTTGATTTCAGAGACAACACCGTCTATCACGGCAACAACAGCAGCATTCTTGGGAGCTCTCTTTTCAAAGATCTCTTCAATTCTAGGAAGTCCCATTGTGATATCTCCTGATGCTTCGGAAACACCTCCCGAGTGGAATGTTCTCATCGTAAGCTGAGTTCCAGGTTCTCCAATAGCTTGAGCCGCTACGATACCAACCGCCTCACCAAGATTAACTAAATGATTTCTTCCAAGATCAACACCATAACATTTCTGACAAATACCTTGGGCTGATTTACAGGTCAAAGGAGAAAAGACTGTTGCTTCAGAACACCCAGCATCCTCTACCAACTTAGCATCTTTCTTTGTTATAAGATGGCCTTTCTTAAATAAAACTTTTCCATCTTTATCCAAAATATCCTTTGTCAGAATTCTACTTCTAATAGCGTTACCGAGTGAGGTTTCTAAGATATTCTTTGCGTAGAAAGTTCTTCCATCCTTGTCGCCACAATCCTCTATTGTAACAACCACGTCCTGAGAAACATCAACAAGTCTTCTTGTTAAATAACCGGCCTTTGAAGTATTCAAGGCGGTATCTGTGAGACCCTTTCTTGAACCGTGAGTTGTAACGAAGTATTCGATTGGCGATAATCCTTCTTTGTATGAAGGTATAACAGGGAATTCAAGAGTTTTACCGGAGGTGTTGATAATAAGTCCCTTCATACCGCACATCTGACTCAGAGCAGCGATAGAACCTCTTGCTTTTGATACAACCATGTCTCTAACACCTCCATTTATATCAAGGGTTCCCGGAATAAGTTTCTGAATCTCTTCCCAGGCGGCTCTCCATGTGGAGATTATCATCTTATATCTTTCGTCAGCGGAGATAAGACCTTCATTAAAGTGCTTCTCTATTTCAACAACCGCTTCTTTGGCTTTTTTAACGATAGCCGGTTTCTCTTTAGGAACCTTAACATCGTCTATTCCCCAAGTAATACCTGACATTGTCATATACTTATATCCGAAACTCTTTATCTTATCCAAAATAGCAGGAACAGCATCTGTACCGTAGGTTTCAATAAGCTCTTCAATAAGAAAAGGCATCTGAGGTCCTGTAACTTCATGATTTATATATCTAAAATCTGAAGGCAAAACGCTATTGAAGAGAATTTTTCCAACAGATGTCTCAAATATTTGTCCGTCAAACTCTCTGTATTTTTCGCTCTCTCCTCCCATTATCTTTATCTTTGCTCTGAAGCCAACTTGTCCATAATCATAAGCGGAAATAGCAGCATTTGGTGTTGGGAATATTTTTCCCTCTCCCTTTTCCCCGTCAATCGACTTTGTCATCCAGTAGCATCCAAGAACAATATCCAATTTAGGAGTTACAATAGGATCTCCTGTACCAGGTCGAAGTAAGTTCTTTGCAGAAGACATAAGCTCCTTCGCCTCTGCCTGAGCTTCATCAGAAAGAGGAACGTGAACGGCCATCTGGTCTCCGTCGAAGTCAGCGTTAAAAGCAGTACACACGAGAGGATGGATTCTAATCGCATTTCCCTCAATAAGCACCGGTCTAAAAGCCTGAATACCCAATCTGTGCAAAGTAGGAGCACGGTTTAACAATACATACTTATCTTTTGTAACCTCTTCCAAAATAGCCCAAACTTCAGGCACAGCATCTTCGATAAGTCTACCTGCACCCCTTATGTTGTAAGCAAGCTCTCTCTCTAATATTTTAGAAATAACAAATGGTCTAAAAAGCTCCAATGCCATGTGCTTAGGAAGACCACATTGATCCAAGTGAAGCTCAGGACCAACGACAATAACGCTTCTTCCAGAATAATCTACTCGTTTACCGAGCAAGTTCTGTCTGAATCTTCCCTGTTTACCTTTCAAAATATCAGCGAGTGACTTGAGGGGTCTTCTTTGAGCAGAACTCATAGCCCCAGCGGCAGAATTTCCGTGTCTAATAGAATTATCGATAAGAGCATCAACAGCTTCTTGAAGAATTCTTTTTTCGTTCCTCAAAATAACATCAGGAGCATTTATCTCGATGAGTTTCTTTAGTCTATTATTTCTATTTATGACTCTTCTATAAAGATCGTTAACATCTGAAGTTGCATGTCTTCCTCCATCAAGAGCAACCATCGGTCTAAGAGCCGGCGGAATAATTGGTATAACTGTCAGGAACATCCACTCTGGTCTGATATTAGCCTTTTTCATATGCTTAACAAGGTTTAATCTCTTGTGGAGCTTAGCCTTATCAGCAGAACTGGTTTTTTCTATTTTATCTTCTATCTTAGAAATTAAAACATCGAGATCTGTCTCTTGAAACATTTTATATACAGCCTCAGCTCCTATATCTGATTCAAAGATAGTCGCGTATTTATATGTATATTTAATGTGAGTGGGCTCATCCAAAACAAGACCCGGTCTTAGAGAATTTATTTCCCTTTTTACCTCAAGTAAAGATTCTTTAACCTTATCTTTTGCCTCATCTGAATTCACAGTCTTCATCTTAGACTTGAACTCTTTGTCTAACTCTTTAAGAACTCTTTCTTTTTCGTCCTCATTAACTTTGGTTATTATATAACCAGCAAAATAAATAACTTTTTCAAGATCAGCAATAGAGAGATCTAATAAAAGACCTATTCTTGAAGGAATACCCCTAAGAAACCAAATATGAGCAACAGGAGCCGCAAGTTCAATGTGTCCCATTCTCTCTCTTCTAACGATAGAACGAGTTACTTCAACCCCACATTTTTCACAAATAATATCCTTATATCTTATTCTTCGGTATTTTCCACAATAACATTCGTAATCTTTTTCAGGACCGAATATACGCTCGTCAAAAAGACCACCTCTTTCACTTCTCTGTGTCCTGTAATTTATTGTTTCCGCTCTTGTAACCTCACCATAAGACCACTCTTTGATCTTCTCCGGTGAAGCAAGACGGAGCATTATTGAACTGAAATCCGATATTTGTTGTTCTTCTTTCATGTTATTGGTTCTTAGTTGTTTTTAAGCTCCACATCAAGGGCGAGACCTTTCAATTCGTTGACCAATACGTTGAAAGATGCTGGAACATTCGGTGTTTTTATTCTCTCCCCTTTAACTATAGAATCAAAAGCTGCAGCTCTACCGACGATGTCATCTGATTTTATCGTGAGCATTTCTCTGAGTATGTGCGAGGCACCATAACCTTCGAGTGCCCACACCTCCATTTCTCCAAATCTCTGTCCTCCACCCTGTGCACGACCGCCGAGTGGCTGTTGTGTAATGAGTGAGTATGGACCAACAGATCTCATGTGTATCTTGTCTTCAACCATATGGTGAAGTTTCAACATATACATATATCCAATAGCGACGTCCTGTTCGTAGGCAACGCCTGTCTGACCATCAAATAATTTTACCTTTCCTGTTTCAGGGTAACCAGCCTTTACTAATTCGCCCTTTATTTCCTCTTCTGTAATACCTGAGAATGGTGATGTAATAGCCTGATAGCCGAGTGTGTGTGCAGCAAGACCCATGTGTAATTCGAGTATCTGCCCCAAGTTCATACGTGAAGGGACTCCGAGTGGGGTCAAAATAACATCCACAGGTGTTCCGTCCTCCATGTATGGCATATCTTCTATAGGAAGGATTCTGGCAACGATACCCTTATTTCCGTGTCGTCCTGAAAGCTTGTCTCCAACGGAGATATTTCTAAGCTGAGCAACCTCAACGTGAATTCTCTTTATTATTCCTGATTCAAGCTTATCTCCTCTGTCTCTAGAGAAAACTTTAACACTGACAACTCTTCCTCTCTTTCCATGTTCCATTCGGAGTGATGTATCTTTTACATCTCTTGATTTCTCACCAAAGATAGACCTTAAAAGTCTCTCTTCCGGTGTAAGTTCTGTCTCTCCCTTTGGAGTAATCTTTCCGATAAGAATATCATTTGGGTGAACCTCGGCTCCGACTTTAACGATACCGTCTTCATCCAGGTTCTTTAATTTGGCTTCTCCAACGTTTGGAATGTCGTGAGTTGTGATCTCGGGACCTAGTTTGGTGTCTCTAACGTTTACAGTAAATTCTTCAATATGAATACTTGTAAATTTACTCTCTTTAACAAGTCTTTCAGAAAGAATAATAGCGTCTTCGTAGTTGCTTCCACCCCAGCTCATGAATGCGATAAGGGCGTTTTGTCCGATAGCAACCTGTCCTCTATCTGAAGTAGATGTGTCTGCGAGAACATCTCCCTTCTTAACTTTCTGACCAAGATTTACCACCGCTCTCTGGTGGAAAATAGTGAAGCTGTTTGTTCTTGAGAAGTTTACGAGAGGATATTCTTTTTTGTCTCCCTTTGTAGACTTAATAACAACTTTCTTAGCGTCTACAGCTACAACCTCTCCATCAGTTTCTGAGATTAAAACCCTACCTGTACACTTTGCAGCCTCTTCTTCGATACCCGTAGCAACAAGAGCTGCTTCTGTAACAATACAAGGAGTGGCCTGTCTCTGCATGTTCGAACCCATCAATGCTCTGTTAGCATCATCGTGTTCCAAGAATGGAATCATAGATGTAGCAATAGAGTATGCTTGGTTTGTGGCAACATCGATAAAATCAACTTTATTTTTTTCTACAAGTCCAGGGTTTGAATTAGCTCTAACCTCGACATATTCATCCTCTAATTTTCCATCCTTATCCTGAGGAACTCCGGCGTGAGCGATGTTATAACCTTCCTCCTCAAGTGCATTCATATATCTGACCTCATCTGTAACTTTCCCGTTCTTTACCTTTATATAAGGTGTCTCAATAACACCAAGGTCGTTTACCTTAGCGTATGATGAAAGTGTCAAAATAAGACCGATGTTTGGACCTTCAGGCGTCTGGATAGGACAAACTCTTCCATAGTGAGATGAGTGGACGTCTCTGACCTCGAATCCGGCTCTCTCTCTGGTAAGTCCTCCTTGTCCAAAAGCGGAAAGCTTCCTTAAGTGTTCGAGTTCGGAAAGAATGTTTTCCTGACCCATAAACTGGGATAGCTGGTTTGTTGTGAAGAATTCCTTAATTCTTGCCTGAAGCGGTCTTGGGTTTATAAGCTGGAGAGGAAGAACAGTTTCGTTGTCTATTGTAGACATTCTGTCTTGAATGTTTCTCTTCATTTGAGACATACCAACCCTCATCTTGAGCTGAAGCATTTCTCCAATACACCTAACTCTTCTGAGGCCCAAGTGGTCAATATCATCTTCTATCGCACCTGGAGTATTGTTCAACTCTATAATATGCAAAATTGTCTTAATTATGTCATCAAGAGAGAGGGTTCTCCTATCGAGCTCTGACTCTGTTGTTGGTATATCAAATCTCTTATTGAATCGGAATCTTCCAACCAGGGAAAGGTCATATCTCTCGGTACTGAATAAGTCTGTCAAAAATTCCCTAGCAGAAGCAGCTGTAGCGATATCGCTATCTCTAAGCCTCTTGTATATTTCAATAAATGATTCATCTACTGTCTTAGCGGTATCCTTAGCAAAAGAATTCTTAACATAATTTACCTCATCAAGCTCTTTCTCTCCAGAAACAACCTCGTTGACAGAAGCCTCCTTAGGAAACATATCCATTATTTGCTGATCTGTCTTTCCATCAGCGAGCATTCGAAGGAGCGAGGAAACAGGGAACTTTCTTCTTCTGTCTATTCTTACATAAAGAACATTATCAGCTTCTGTCTCTATCTCTATCCAAGCACCTCTTACTGGTATTATTTTTGCTCCAAAGTGCTTCTTTCCTTTAATATCTTCAGCGGTAAAGAAGACACCGAAGCTTCTTGCGAGCTGAGGGACAATAACTCTCTCTACTCCATTTATAACGAAAGTTCCGTGCGGGGTCATCGCAGGGAAATCTGTGAGAAAGATCTCTTGTTCTTTCTCATAGTTAAGAATCTTGTTCTTAAGCTTAACTTTTACCTTGAGCGTACTATTAAGAGTCGCTCTATTTAGCTTAGCCTCGTGTTCATTCATTTTCGGAGTACCAAGCTCGTAGCCGGTAAACTCCAACTCAAACTTTCTTCCTGTATAGTCTCTAATAGGAGAAAACTCCTTAAAGATCTCTGCGAGGCCTTTCTCAACAATCCACTTAAAAGAATCCTTCTGCATTTCTACCAAATCTGGTAGGTGCATCATAGGCTTCTTGTATCGTGAGAAATATTTCTTTTTTATTTCCATGACCCTGTATTTATTAATAAACTTTTAATATTCTCTTTTATAAAAACAAGAAAATGCCGACTTTATACAAGTTGGCTATCCTCCGCTAGTTAGCGGTGCTTATCGTTAAGAATTTTGTTTGCAAGATTATTCTTAGCTTTAACCCTCTATTAATTTTTCCGGAGATTCATGAGAAACACAATCTTGCAACTGGTAAAAGTAGTATAGAAAAATACAGCTATTTTGTCAAGTTTGCCCCACGAAATCAAAGTCAATGACAATAAGTGGATAAAGTACCAAGTAAAAACACCAGAAATAAAGCTAGTTTATGTTTACTTTTTTAAAAAAATAATATATAAACATATCAAAAGTAACTTGATAATTAAATAAGGAGGCGAAGTATAATGAGAAAAAAACTTTTAAAAGTTGGGGATATCGTTACTTTTCCCAAAGGATATGGATTTGAAATAAATCCCAAAGACCTAGACGTTACAGGTAAGCTGGTTGGTTCTAGTGATTTATTTTTAGTTACCGGAATTATTAAAATCGCAAAAGAATTGGTTGAAAAAACCAAACAACACCAAATAGTCCAATTAGTTGAAATATGCGAAGATATCGGCAACAAGGTTCATATTTATAACGAATGCACAAAGTGCAATAATACAAAAAAAATTCTTGTCTCCGATTGTGATTTGGAAATAAAGATAATCTAAAGGAGGTAATATATGGCAGGGAAAACCGATGCAATGGCGAAGTTCTTCGTTAATTTGGTTTTACTAAAAATAGAAGACCTAAAAAAGCAGGAAGACGAACTTAAAAGGAAATCCGAGAATCCGAACAAAATATTAGCCCTTCAGAAAAAAATAAAAATACTCGAGGATATAACCGAGGGAAGAATTGATATGAATAAGGCCGTAGCGTTATGGCAAGGTATCAGAGACATCAACAAAAAAATCGAGGTCTTAAACGAAAACAGAGTCGCGATAATAAAAGAAATCGAAAAATATCCGTCCCTTGGTTCAATCATGGCAATCCTAAAGGAAGATTAATAAGGCAACAAAGCGCTTCATTTATTGGTGGGGCGCTTTTATATTAAAAAACAGTATTTATTATTAAATAACGACAAAGAGTGCTGTGTGTATGTGCACACCGACCGACAGATTTGACATAATACCATATTCATGATAAGCTTCGTAAAGATACAAGTGACCTTTGAAAAATACGGGTATTTATGAAAGGAGCTGGTTAAATGGGTACTATTACTCTAGTCTTAATCGGCGTTTCCCTGTTGGCTCTCTTTTATTTTAATAAAAAAGAGAATCACAAAATTTCTTTACTTTTTCTTCATCTTGAAACAAAAATAAAAGAAGGGGTAATTCGTCTAAAGTCAGACCTAAGGAAAGAAATCAATAAACTAACCTCTGAAAAAGAGATTAAAAAAATAGTAAGGAAGGCGCTAGAAGAAAATAAGGGGGGAATTGACAATGTTTAAAAATCTGATCCTTTTTTATGTCGCTATAGTTTTAGCTATTTTCTATTTTGGATACTTTTTTGGAATATTGTCGGCTACCTTTGGCGGTATGTTGGCGATACTTATGCTCCTTATCGGGCTTAATATAGGAAAAGAACTTTTTGGCGGAATCGCCCTGACAGAAGAAGATCTCGAAATCGGTTCTACTTATGAAATAGAATCGACTTCACCCCATAGTTCATACTTCTCTTTAGCGGAAATCGTAGAGGGAGATACTGTTAACGTGGAGGCAAAAGTTGTGAATCGCTATTTCCATCTCCCTTGCTTGGGAAATTTAAATCCTATTGTCGGTCCAAGGGTTGGCGATAAATTCAAAGTAACCCAAGACGAGAACGGTAAAATAGAAATACTTCCTTACAACGAGTCAAACAAATAAAAAAGGAGTGATATTATGGGAATAAAAATTCCTTACAACAAACTGGAACTAATTTGCGCCTTGAACAGTATGGACCCAAATCAATTCACATTAGAGAAACTAAAAGAATTGTCACAAAAATGCGGATTAGACCCCACACCGTCTACGGCCGAAATTCATAAAAAAATCGCTGAAGATAACGGGATATCTGTTGAGGCCCTGATAAATGGCCCGAACCTTAAGATCTTGTGCCAAGAATATTTGGAAAAAACAATCTTAAGATTCATGGAACTTTTTAAAAAAGAGTTCGGCCTTAGCGATTTACAGACATGGGCAGTATATTATTATTGCTTTAAAGAATAGATAAACACCCAAAAAATACCTCATAAAAATATGAGTAAAAAGGAGTGATAATCATGATGGAGTTTATTATATCCCTTATCGTTATCGGAGTATTAACATATGGTGGCTATAAGTTCATCCGCCACAAAGTATTCAGGACTTCGATGAACTCGGACAATCCGGGAACTATCGAGATTCCGGAATGCAAATGTAAAAACAAGTGCGGAAAATGCAAAGACAAGCACTAAACCGCCAAATAGGTAAAAACGCAAAGGGAGCAATTAAATTGCTCTCTTTTTTTTAATACCTAAAAAATTTGTGTCGGACGTTAAATCGCGACGATATTCACCAAACGGCCTTTTACATAGATTATTTTCTTGATTTCTTTTCCCTCTAAGTTTCTCTTTACTATCTCATTCTCTACCGCTATCTTCTTGGCTTCGTCCTCAGTTATATGAGCAGAAACCATCACATTATCTCTAACCTTTCCGTTTACCTGTAGGGTTAAGTTAATCTCGCTCTTTTTTATTTTTGTTGTATCTAGTTTTGGCCAGGCTGATACATAGATAAATTTCTTATTACCCAATATATGCCATATCTCATCTGTCATATGAGGAGCAAAAGGAGAAAGCAATAACAATAAACTCTCATAAACTTTTTGAGGAATTTTCTCTACCCCCTCAAGCTCATTTACGAATATCATCATTGTGCTTATGGCAGTATTAAAACCAAAACTTTCTATATCTTCTGAAACTTTCTTTATTGTTTCGTGAAGTCTTGATTCCAGCTTTTCATCTGCTTTTATTTTCTTATCAATTTTAAACTGAAGTCTCCAGACTTTTTCCAAGAACCTCCTGCCTCCTATCATGTTGTCAGACTTCCATGCGATAGCTTGGCTGAATGGACCCATAAACATTTCGTAGATACGAAGTGTATCGGCACCATACGTTGCCACGACATCATCAGGATTTATCACATTCCCCCATCTCTTGCTCATTTTTCTGCCATCCTCAGCGAGAATTAGCCCAACACTATGAAGCGTTGTAAACGGCTCGATATGACTTACTACACCGATATCGTAGAGGAATTTATGCCAAAATCTAGCGTATATAAGGTGTCTTGTGGCATGTTCTGCTCCTCCCACATAGACATCAACAGGCATAAAGTATTTCTCGGCCTTTTTACCGACAATCTCCTTCTTATTCTTTGGATCTACATATCTGAGATAATACCAACAAGAACCGGCCCACTGAGGCATAGTGTTCGTCTCTCTCTTTGCGGGACCCTTACATTTTGGACACTTTGTATTTACCCATTTTGCAATATCAGCAAGTGGCGACTCCCCTGTGCCCGTAGGCGCATAACTCTTTACCTTCGGAAGCATTACCGGCAAATCTTTCTCCGGAACAGGCACAACCCCACACTTCTCGCAGTGAGCGACAGGAATTGGCTCCCCCCAATATCTCTGTCTTGAGAACACCCAATCTTTTAGTTTATATTTTATTGTTTTTGCTCCACCAACCTTCTTGATCGTTTCATTGATATTAACTAGTGGTCTATTGATTATTGGAAGACCAAACTTTGTAGCAAACTCCCTGTCTCTCTCGTCGTGTTCTGGCACCGCCATAACAGCACCTGTACCATAGTGACCCAGCACATAATCAGCAACCCAAAGAGGAACCTCATCTCCATTAAAAGGATTTATGACGCTTATACCATTCAAGGGAACACCTGTCTTCTCTTTCTTTTCAGCCGTTCTTTCTATTTCAGGCTTATTTTTAACTTCTTCAATATATTTTTTAACCTCACTGTAATTCTGAATTCCAAGATCGTTATTTTTAAGAAGTGGATGTTCCGGTGCTAATACTAAATAAGTAACACCGTCTATTGTGTCTATTCTTGTTGTAAATATTTTTATAGAGTCTCCTCTTCCTTTAATTTTAAAATCAACCTCCGCTCCTTCGCTTTTTCCGATCCAATTTCTCTGGAGTTCTTTTATTGAATCAGGCCAAGGAAGCTGATCAAGATCCTCAAGCATTCTGTCGGCATATTTCGTAATCTTAAGCACCCACTGGCGCATAGGCTTCTTTTCTACTACTGAGCCACACCTTTCACACACATCACCGTCGAGGTCTTCGTTTGCGAGACCCGTCTGACAGGAAGGACACCAATTTATCGGCTCAAAAGATTCATGGGCCAATCCCTTTTCAAGAAGTTTCAAAAATACCCACTGTGTCCATTTGTAATAAGCAGGGTCTGTTGTATTTATTTCTCTCTCCCAGTCATAATTAAAACCTATTTTCTGAAGCTGGTCCTTAAATCTTTTTATATTTTTTTTAACAGCTACTTCGGGATGAATTTTATTTTTTATGGCGTAATTTTCCGCAGGTAAACCAAAAGCATCCCAGCCCATTGGGTGCAATACATTAAAACCGTTCATTTTCTTGTATCTGGAATATACATCTGTAGCGATGTATCCTTTTGGGTGGCCGACATGAAGACCGTCGCCCGAAGGGTAAGGGAACATATCAAGCACGAAGCACTTTGGCTTTTTTGTGTTTGTCTCAGTCTTAAAAAGCTTTGCCTTGTTCCACTTCTTTTGCCAAGTAGATTCTATTTTTTTGTGGTCGTATTGCTTTGGTTTCATTTCTTTAAAATATTATCAATATCTTGAGCAATTTTTACCATATTTTTCTCTTTCGCGCCACGGGTAGTTACCGCTGCTGTCCCGAGCCTTATTCCTGAGGGGTCAAAAGGAGACCTGGTTTCGCCCGGTATTGTATTCTTGTTTACAATGATCCCTTTCTTCTCAAGCTTGGCACTTGCCTCAGCCCCGCTTATTCCCTTGCCTCCCATCCAAGTATCTACAAGTATTAAATGGCTATCTGTGCCTCCGGAAACAATCCTCCACCCCCTCTTTGATAATTCTTCAGCCAAAACCTTCGCGTTAGCCACAACTTGCTTGGCATATTTCTTAAACTCCGGTGCCGCCGCTTCCTTGAGTGCTACAGCTGTAGCTGCAACCTGATTCATATGTGGTCCTCCTTGAAGTCCTGGAAAAACAGCCTTGTCTATGAGCTTTGGAAACTCTCTAGTATCTATTTTTGAAAATATCATTGCACCTCTTGGGCCACGAAGAGTCTTATGTGTGGTTGTGGTTACAATATCGGCATACTGGAATGGACTCTGATAAGCACCACCAGCGACAAGTCCCGCAAAGTGAGACATGTCCACCATCAAAATCGCGCCACAAGCATCAGCTATCTCTCTAAATTTTTTGAAATCAACAGCTCTCGGGTATGCGGTATATCCGGCTACTATTATTTTTGGTTTTTCGTTTATTGCAATATTTTTTATCTCTTCATAATCAATAACTTCTGAATCTTTATTTACGCCGTAAGGAACCTGCTTCCAAATTTTGCCCGTAGCGGAAACTTTGTGTCCGTGGGTAAGGTGTCCTCCATGATCAAGAGACATTCCCATTATCTTCTCTCCCTGTGGGACCAAGGCCAAATATACGGCGAGATTCGCGGGAGAGCCTGAAAGTGGCTGGACATTAACAGCCCATTCGCCCTCCTTTAATTTAAAAGCTTTTAGGGCGCGTTTCTGGCACAAAATCTCTATTTTGTCGGTATAAGTCTGTCCGCCATAATATCTTTTACCTGGATAACCTTCGGAATATTTATTCGTAAGTACAGAACCGAGTGCGGTGAGGACATCTTTAGAAACAAAATTCTCAGAGGCGATGAGTGTCATCGTCTTTTTTTGTCTCACCTCCTCCCCTTTTATAAGTTTTTGTATTTCTTTATCCACCTAAATTTTTAAGCTATTGAATAATAATTTCTTTAACTGGTTCCGGCCCCATCCAGTTTTTAAATATTTTTCTCTCTCAAAAGCATCCGACTGATTATTAAACGCTTCATAAAATATCAATTTCAGAGGTCTTCTTCCTGCCGTTGACTCAACCCTGCCAGTATTATGCATTATTATTCTTTTTCTCAAATCCCTCGTACATCCCACATAAGTTTTTCTATCTTTATTGCTCTTAAGTACGTAAACATAATGCATAGCTTAAAAATTTTGGCGGATGAATCTTTCCTCCATGGAATAAAAAATCTATTTTCTCTCTTTTATGTCTTGTAATCCCCTTCTAACATCCCAATCAGTAAGCGATAGATCTGGATAAGTTTTTAGAACTGGGAAAGTTTTCTTTAGGGCAGTGTGCATCTTATGTGCCACCTTTCTTAATGTCGGATGAACGGCCCTACCTGTTCTAAGCTCCATAACATAAGTAGCTGCGGGTAATCCATAAGTAACCCTGCAACTTACATTAAATCCCATAGCTATGTAATACTGGAGCGTCTCTTTGTCGGTCTTTAGCGCACTTATAGCCTTCTTCTGCTCCTTAATGAGCGCATTCGCCTCCTTTCTTACATCAACAGGAAGCTCAGCGAGATACCATTCGTTAAAACCGAGCTTAGTCGTGACAAGAGGCATTCTGCAAACCCCGTTCCTGTGTCTCTGAATATCCCTAAAAGAACCAAAGTCTAAAAGAAAATCGTAAGTGACGTTTCCGAGATCAGCCAAAAACTGAGGTAAGCCAGTCCTCTCTGGTCTCTTAGAAATAACATCCCTAAATTTAAGAAGTTCTGAGGTCTTTATATTTGTCTTCATTTTAAATTCCGGCACGTCTTTATTGAAAAAATAATTATATTTTTCCATTAAAAACTTTCTATAATTTTCCTGATCCGGTAAAACGCTATGACCAAAACTATTTGGATATTTATTCTTTAATTCTCTGAGTATTTTCTCGGCTAATTCTCTAACCTCGAGAAGAGGGTGGTGCTTTAAAAGAAAAAGCTTATCACTAGCCTGTCGTAAATTGGTATGCCAACTAAGTTGTGTACGTACTCCTGCGGGTAAAAAACCCCTCATGATATCAAAAGCTCTCGCCTTGATTGCCTTTTTATAAACATCTTCGTTCTCCCCCTCTTTTATCGGGTATTTTTCCATCAAAGATTCTTCAACCCGAGGCTGTGACTTAGTATAAAAATTCATCCATCCATCTAATATCTTTTTAGACTCTGTGGAATTAAGCGGATCGGAAATTGTCTGTTTGGAATAATCAATATATCTCGAGCTAGATTCTTGCCCTGAAAAAAGTGGCCAATCTTCTATTGCTTTAGCAGCCAACATACTTACACCCTCAATAAAAAGAGTTGTGCTTCCGCAGTCAGCAATACTAGCGTGTCCATAACCGACGTAAAATCTTTCCATAAATTTTCCGGAACCAGTGGCTTTTACCTTTTCTACATGCTTAATTACACTGTCGGCGCTTCTGGAGTAAAGCGCCTGCATCATTGCTATATCCTGCGGATTAAATTCGTCATATAGAAAGACTTTCATTTACCCTGTTAAATTAAAGTTAATAAAACACATAAATCCATTTTAAACACTTAAACAATATATTCAAATTAATATATTTGGCCCCTTATTTAACCGGGGTTGATTCCAATTCTTTAAATTTTAAAATCTCACTCTTTGGATTATCTTTGCCAAATATCGCAGAACCGATAATTAAATCTTCTGCTCCGGCATCTATTAGACTTTTTGCATTTTCCAAACTTACTCCGCCATCTACAGATATAGATAACCCTGGATATTTTTCTTTGGTGTCTTTTATTCTATCTAAAACGAGTTCATTAAACGGCTGTCCGTAACTACCGATATTATCAATACTCATAAACTGCACACTGTCTATTTCACCAATCAGCTCATCTATGGCAGATATGGGAGTGCTCATCATAATAGATACAGCAACCTCAACTTCCTCATTTTCCAAAAAATTAATTATTTCTGAATAATTTTTCGTTGCTTCATAATGAAAAACTATTCTATCTGCCCCATACTCAACAAATTCCGAAATAACTTTTTCGGGATCTTGTACCATGAGATGTATTTCTATTTTTTGTTCATCACTGCGGATAGCGTCTATTTTAGCAAGATCACTTATGGCACCCTCTGTATATGGCCAACTTTTTTGGGGTGTAAAAATTCCATCCATTACGTCTATCTGAATCCATTTTACTTCACCCAGAACTTTCGTAACCCTGTCTTCAATCTCTTTTATATTTTTGCCGATTATGGCGGGAACTATTTCCATTTACCCTATTGAATAAAAATTTAATAAATGCACCATTAATCCTTAAATCACGTATTTTATCCTGTTTATTATTTCTCAAAAACTACTGCCACCTTAATTAAATTTTAATTTTTTAAAATATAATTTTAAAAAATTTATTCAATAGGGTGAACCCTGTTAAGTAAAAATTTTACTTTTACTTAAATAAATTAACTTATTAATATCTCCCAAATATCTCTTACCTCAAAGCTATCTTATCACATTATAAAATTTTAAATTTATTTTTATCAAAAAATAAATTTTACTAAACAGGGTGAATTAATTTGGATAATTATCAATCTTTTTAATTCTCCTCATGTGTCTTTCTTCGTTTGTAAAAGGAGTATCCAGCCAAGTCTTTACAGCCACTCTAGCTTCATCTTCTGTCATGAATCTGGCGCCAAGAGAGATAATATTGGAATCATTATGCTCCCTTGTAACTTTTATCATATCTAGCGCACCGCCATAATACACAGAAGCCCTGACACCCTTAAATCTATTTGCGACCATTGCTTCCCCTTGTCCTGAGCCACCCAAAATAATTCCTCTTGCTTCAGAATCTTTAGAAACTTCAATAGCTGTTAGGGAGATATAATCCGGATAATCATCATTCAGATCCAAATTGAATGGCCCCTTATCTACTACGGAATGTCCTAAGTCTTGTAAATATTTTACAAGCGTTTCTTTCAGATTAAATCCAGCATGATCGGAAGAGATGAATATTTTCATAAAAATATTTAAGTTAAAAGTTGAAAGTTATAAAGTTATAAGGTTTTTAAAATCTAAACCTTATCTAATTTAACCTAAACTTTAAAACTTGATAACATTATAACTTGATAACTAATAATAATTATTACTCGCTTTTCACTTTTTGTTTCTAGCTACTTTAACATTTCCAGTAAAACTTCAGTTAATATTTTAGGATTACCTGCTCCTTTTGTTTTCTTGATAGCCTGTCCCATTAGAAATTGTAATACCGCCACCTTTCCAGCCTTATATTGAGCAACCATATCAGGATTCTCATTTAAAACTTCTGCTACAATTTTCTTGAGTTCACCCACATCGCTCTTTTGTATCGCCCCAAGCTCCTCCGCTATTTTCTTTGCATCTCCACCCCCAAGCTCATACATCTTTGCGAGTGTATCCTTAGCCCCCCTCGAAGAAAGTTCCCCTTTAAAGATCATTTCCATGAGCGCCAAATAACTTTCCGGACTTATTCTAATAGTCTGTTCATTTATTTCATTAAGTTCATCAGTATTAGTAACACCCGCTTTTTTAATGAGAGCAATGATATCTGAGGTAATATAGTTTGCGGTAAGCACTACAAGATCTTTTGTGTCTTTTACTCCCGCGATAGCCTTCTCAAAGAAGTCTGCCAAGGCTCTCTCGTTTATAAAAAGCTCCACAGCCTCGTTCCTGAGTCCATAATTACTCAAAAACCTTTCCCTTTTGTCCTTTGGAAGCTCCGGTAGTGATTCCTTAAGGTCATTAAACTCTTTTACCTTGCTTATCCAAAGCTTTGGCAGGTCAGGATCGGGAAAATATTTATAATCATGAGAACTCTCTTTTTTTCTTTGTGAAAAAGTAACCTGTTTGAATTCATCCCAACCGCGAGTTTCCTGTATTATCTCCTCACCTTTATTTTCCTCCAGTAATTTAGTATGTCTCGCAAGTTCAAATTCTATCGCCTTTTCAACAGCCTTAAATGAATTGAGATTTTTAACCTCAACCTTTGTTCCAAACTTATTTGGATCGGCAGAAACAGAAATATTCGCCTCTACTCGCATTTCCCCTTTTTCCATATTTGCCTCTGACGCCCCAAGGTACCTCAGAAGCGTCTGTAATTCCCTTGCAAAATCTCCCGCTTCTTTAGCACTTTTTATTACAGGCTCAGTAACAAGCTCCATAAGAGGAACTCCGGCACGATTAAAATCAACGTAAGAATTTCCGTCATTTTCACGATGAAAAGATTTAGCAGTATCCTCCTCTAAATGTATTCTGGTTATTAGAACATTATTTATAGAACCACCCGAAACAAGTGGGTATTTGTACTGCGTTATCTGGTAACCCTTAGGAATATCAGGATAAAAATAATTTTTTCTATCAAACTCTGTAAAATCTGCAATTTTACCTCCTATTGCATAGCCAGCTCTCAAAACGTGCTTAACAGCCTCCTTGTTTATAACGGGCAATGTACCCGGATGCGCCATACACACGGGGCAAATATTAACATTTGGTCTTTTTTCATCCGGATCGTTCTTTGAGTTGCAAAACATCTTCGTTTTTGTCCGAAACTCTGCGTGAATTTCTAATCCGATTGTAGGGTAAAATTTTATAGCCATTTGTTCGTCCAAGACAGTATACAACAAACATTTTTGCAATAAAAGTATTCCCCAAAAATCTTCATAGAAGCTCAGCTTCTCCGCGGAGAAGCTGAGCTTCTATGAAGATTTTTAAAAAAGAAAACCCCCACTTTTGTGAGGGCTACAACACATTCATGATTTAAATATCTATGACCTACCGACATACCGACATCACCCTTTGTCTTTGTCTGTAATTTTCATTTCCTGAACATAAAATAGATAATGCCAAAATAAGAAAAAGCCATACAAAGAACAAATACCGCCACAAAAAAATCTTTTTCCATCAATTCACTTCCTTTTTCAAATTATTTATTTTTAAAAATAACTAAAACATATTTAATTTATTTATACATTAATTACCCAAAAAGTAAATGAGTTGTAATTATCTATGGCATATAAAAACCCACTTGGACCCCTAAGGTCCAAGAATCCGACAACGCTCAAAATAAAAGCCCGTGTCATTTAGAACACGGGCTGAACTTTAGAAAAACTTTTTATATGTCGTTAAAAGACTAAACGCGATACAAGCAAAATACGATGTTGTCCGGAGTCATCTCAACCTTACGAAGATCGACAGCTATGAGCTTCGGATTGTTCGAGATGTCGAGGCAAGGAACCTGGCAGTCGGAAAATTTGAGTATCGAGCTCATCGCATATATGTTATTTTTCAGATTAGCATACTTCGCGAAGTTCAGGACTTCAAACATATCCAGACGGTGACAGTCTTTGATTCCAAGCATTTTCATCTGTCTGTTGTTCGTCGTGCCGTTATATGCGCCTATCATCCAATACGGCTCTGAGAGCCTGTCGAGGCTATCAACGGCATTCTCATAAATAGAGGTGGAGCCGTTTTTCCCTTTATGCGAAAGCATTCCAGCGAGAAGGCCGAGATGCATCCATCCTGCGGGAATAACCGGAATCATAGGTATCTGTCCTACAACGAATTCGATCTGTGCGCATTTTTCGATTACGGCGGAACGTTTTTTCTCGAGGGTGTCTATTATGATCCTTACAGTACCTTCGGAAAGGCCGATCTTTTTCAAATCAACCTTCAAATCCTCAAGCTTTTTCTTCGACGAATTTTCGAGATTTACGGCGTTATACCTTACCCATTGGGTCGAAACCTGATTTGAATTCTGGCTTGTTTTTGACATAACAACTCCCCCTTCTTTCTTACGACGTAATTGTAAAAAAAAACAAATGTTTACCTTCTCCGTTAATCTTAGCAGATTATGGTATTTTTGTCAAGTACCGTACCAAAAACCACAAAAACCTAAAATTATTCTGTTTTGTCCTTTATAATGATAAAATTAATTGGTTATAATAAAAAAATAAAATAATGCAAAATAAAAAAGGAGCATCTCCATTAATGATCTTACTATTAGTAGCTTTCATTGCTATCCCCTATTTTTTTAGTAATAAATCTTCTCAGACCACAGAAACAACTTCGGACAAAACAGAAAAACAAACATCTTGGTTTAATATTTACACTCCGGCAAAAACCGTGACACCAACGACAACAAAAACAACGGCCACCACGAAGACAACTACCACTGTTAAAACAGTAACAAAAACAGTAGCCACAACAACCAAAGAAATTGTTGACCCAAACCAATCTAAATATTTGAATAAAATAAAAATAAGCTCCATAAGCGCAGGAAGTTCTGATGTCAAAAATGAATCCATAATAATAAGTAATATCAGCCAAAAAGATGATATCTCAATAACAGGTTTCTTGATAGAAACATATGAACGAGAAACCTTTAAAATCCCGAAGGGATATGAGTTACCCGGACTAACCAGTTCTATTGAGGGTAATATTATATTAAGACCGGGAGATCGAGCCACAATCTATGTTGGCTCACAAGAAAGAAAAATGAATTTCCGAGAAAACTTATGTACTGGTTATTTTGATCAATTCAGCGACTTCAATGGAAAACTTACTCATTCTTGCCCCAAAATAGATATTTCAAAAATGTTAATTTTCTCAGCCAACTGCTTCAACGTCCTTAACGCTATTCCAAAGTGCAGGATGTTTGATTCAAAAAACATAGTCGAAAATGAGTGTAATGAATTTGCCACAACCCATTATAGCTATGTTGGATGTGTCAACGATTTTAAAACAAGAACAGACTTTTATTCCAAAAAATGGCTCGTATGGATGCAACGCGGTATTGAATTTTTCAGAAACGATCGAGGATTAGTAATACTAAAAGATACGGAAGGGAAAACAGTGAGTGAATATCAATATTAAAAGGAAATAGCGACCAACTGGTCGCTATTTTAACTTATTTTTACTATTTCTTTACGAACCTTTCCATTATCTCACTTAAAGCTTTCTCGATATCCCTTAGTGGTCTAAGCAATTCAACACCGTCACCACGATAACCAAGTGCTAATTTCTTCCAAACAACAGACAGTGCGTCATCAGCCAAACCGCCAATGGCATCTCCCGTTAAATAAGCGTCATTTTGCATAGAAATAATCTTTTTCTCAATGTTGTTTTTGTGTTCAATAAAACGATAAATAACTCCCTTCGTTATCTCAAGAGAATTGCGTTCAGGGTCAGAGATCCTTAATTGAATAATTTTGTTATTCACGATACGAATCATTTCCTTGGCTAACCATATATATTGTCGACTAAAAGGATATGCCATAAAAAACCTCCTTTTTTCAAAAATATACCACTTATCTTTTATTTTAAAGAGCTATTATTCGTAAACATAATACAACTAAACAAAATATGAGTCAACCACACCGTTATGGTTCAATAGCTTGGAAACACCTAGTATGCTAGAACGTTAACAATAAACTAAAGAATAAAACAATATGTATTCAGTTAATCCATATCTTCCTAAGCTAAGGCGAGATGTAGCATATATGGC
>Ga0209417_1002858_pt1 | contig 24909 bp, 23 predicted proteins | sample RifGroF2_FD_184002 | JGI IMG/M metagenome (GOLD analysis project Ga0209417, IMG submission 184002) | Groundwater microbial communities from Rifle, Colorado, USA - Groundwater F2 (SPAdes) (version 2) | ecosystem: Environmental > Aquatic > Deep subsurface > Groundwater | place: Rifle, Colorado... | reverse complement strand
TGCATTGGAACAAGCCATCGAAAAAGCCGGAGCATTCAAATTTGAACTGACCGGTGCCGTAATGGCTTCAGATGCTTTCTTCCCATTCCCTGATTGCGTTGAAATTGCTGCAAAAGCGGGAATAAGCGCTGTAATACAACCGGGAGGATCCATCAACGACAAAAACTCCATTGAATCGTGCAACAACAACGGTTTATCAATGGTAACAACAGGTTTCAGACACTTTAAACATTAATAAATAATTATGGGACTTTTTTCATTCACCCAGGAAATAGCTATTGACTTAGGTACAGCCAATACCATTATCATACACAACGATAAAATTGTTGTTGATGAGCCATCGGTGGTCGCTTTGGACCGTCGCTCCGACAAACTGATTGCCATAGGAGAAAAAGCACGTCAGATGCAGGGAAAAGAAAACGAAGGTATTCGTACCGTACGCCCTTTACGTGATGGAGTTATCGCTGACTTCTACGCTGCCGAACTGATGATTCGCGGTATGATAAAAATGATACCCACAAAAAACTATCTTTTCACCCCTTCACTCAAAATGGTGGTTTGTATTCCTTCGGGAAGTACAGAAGTTGAAATCCGTGCGGTACGCGACTCTTCGGAACATGCCGGCGGTCGTGAGGTATACATGATTTATGAACCTATGGCTGCAGCTATCGGCATCGGTATTGATGTAGAAGCTCCTACCGGATGTATGATCGTTGATATCGGTGGCGGGACTACTGAAATTGCTGTGATTTCACTGGGCGGAATTGTCTCAAATAAATCCATCCGTATTGCCGGCGATGATTTGACGCTGGATATTGTGGAATACATGGGACGTATGCACAACATCAAAGTGGGTGAAAGAACTGCCGAACTGATTAAAATCAATGTGGGTGCTGCGCTTACCGACCTGGAAGATGCTCCGGAAGATTATATCGTTCGCGGTCCTAACCGTATGACAGCTTTACCGATGGAAGTTCCTGTATCATATCAGGAAATTGCTCATTGTCTGGAAAAATCCATTTCAAAAATAGAAGCTGCTATCCTGAGTGCACTCGAACAAACACCTCCTGAATTATATGCTGATATCGTGGAAAAGGGTATTTATCTTGCCGGTGGCGGAGCTTTATTGCGTGGATTGGATAAACGTCTGACCGATAAATTGAATATCCAGTTCCACATAGCCGACGACCCATTGAGGGCTGTTGCCAGAGGAACAGGTATCGCATTAAAAAATTCCGACAAATTTACCTTCTTAATTCGTTAAGAGATATATTGCAGCAGGTGTATCGGGAAATTTAATACCCCGGGTACACCTGCTGATTTTTGAATATGAGGAAACTCTTTGCTTTTTTAATCAAATACAGCGTACTGATACTATTTCTTCTCCTTGAAATAATATCTTTTAGTATGATCGTTAAAAATAATGGTTATCAGCAAAGTGTTTTTTTTTCTTCCAGTAATACCGTTTTAGCATCACTTTATACTACCAGCAACTCGGTCGTTGAGTTCTTTTATCTGAAATCGGCCAATGAGGGTCTTGCCAGTGAAAATACCCGCTTGAAAAATCAGGTGGTACATTTACAAAATCAACTGGACGCCCTGCAACCCCAACCCTCAGATTCACAGAATATATATATCGCTCCGGATAAAGAAATCAGCTTTATTCAAGCAAAAGTAATCAATAACTCAACCAATAAGACCCTGAATTATATTACCCTGAACAAAGGTCTACGGGATGGAATTAAAGTTGATATGGGGGTTATCAATGAAGATGGAGTGGTAGGTATCGTATCCAATGTTTCAGATAAATTTTCGGTTGTTATCCCTATCCTGAATCCCAAAACCAGGTTTGGAAGCAAATTTAAAAAGAACAATTACACCGGCCTCATTCACTGGGAAAGTACTGATTATCGCTATGCCAACCTTAAAGATATTGCCAGACATGTTGAATTTGCTTTGGGCGACAGCATAGTTACAAGTGGCTTTACCAAATCATTTCCTGAAGGAATATTAATCGGAACGGTAGATGATTTTAAAATCCGTGAAAGTGATGCCTATTATAATATCAAAGTAAAACTGGCTGTAAACTTCAGAACACTCACCCATGTAACGGTAGTGAACTACCTGAATAACATTGAACAAAGAAACCTGGAAAATCAAGCAAATAAATGATCTTATTCCTGCAGAACATAGTACGGTTTTTTCTTTTGATTCTGATACAGATTTTTGTATTAAACAATATCAGGTTTCTGGGTTATATCAATCCTTATATCTATATCTTATTTATTTTCCTGCTTCCTGTCAAATTTCCCCGATGGTTGAGCCTTATATTGGCTTTTGTTATGGGACTTATCATTGATGCTTTTTCTAATACTCCCGGAATCCATGCTTTTTCAACGGTACTAGTGGCATTTTTAAGAAATCCTGTCATCAATATTTACACTTCTGTTGAAGAAGGAGCAAATCCCGTCCCCTCATTTTACTCTTTCGGAGTAGCTTCCTTCGTCAAATATGTTATCACGCTGGTACTCATTCATCATACAACCTTCTTTTTTCTCGAAATTTTCGGATTCGAAAACATCGGTCAGACCTTAATGAAAATCATTTTGAATGCTTTTTTCACAACGGTCATCATTTTTGGAATTCATTCTTTTAAAAGGAAATAATTATGATAAACGATACACTTCAAAATCGAAGATGGGTCATTGCTGCTATCATATCGGCATTCGTTTTATTATACATTATCCGGTTATTTTCACTTCAGATTATTGAGACCAAATATAAATCGGGAGCAGATAGTAATGCTCTGCTCAAAAAAACTATTTTTCCTCCCCGGGGGTTGATCTACGACAGAAAAAACACTTTGCTGGTTTACAACAAGCCTGCCTACGACATCGCAATGATCATGCGTGAGGTACAGGATCTTGATACGCTTGCTTTCTGCAAATCGCTGGGAATCACCAAAGAGTTTTTTATCCAAAGAATTGAAGAAATCAAAGACCGGAAAAAAAATTCAGGTTATTCTTCCTACACTCCCCAGATATTTATGACCCAGCTTAGTTCTGAAGATGTTGCCACCATCCAGCAATTAATTTATAAATTTCAGGGGTTTTACATTCAAAACAGAACGCTTCGCGAATATGCATTTCCACATGGAGCACATATCTTCGGAAGTATCGGAGAGGTTTCATGGAATGATATTGACAAAGATCCATATTATAATTTAGGTGACTTTGCCGGAAGAGACGGGATTGAATATACCTATGAAAAATCACTGAGGGGGGAAAAAGGTGTTGAAATACTGCTAAGGGATTCCAGAGGGCGTATCAAGGGAAAATACCGTGAGGGAGAACTTGATCAGGAACCTAAGGCGGGAAAAAATCTGACACTAACAATTGATATCCAGCTTCAAATTCTTGCCGAAAAATTACTCAACGGAAAAATGGGAAGTGCGGTGGCTATTGAACCAAAAACCGGAGAAATTCTGGCCATGGTCTCCAACCCGAATTATGATCCGGCAATATTAGTGGGCCGTCAACGATCAAAAAATTATGCCGGTTTGGTGAAAGACCCGACAAAACCTTTGATGAACAGGGCAACACAGGCACAATATTCTCCAGGATCCACTTTTAAGCCCCTTCAGGCGCTGGTTTGTCAGCAGCTGGGAGGAATAAACGAGCACACAAGATATGGCTGTAGCGGGCAGGGATCGTCGCCTATAAAATGTACCCACTCTCATGGTTCACCGGTGAGCTTGCTCAATGCCATTGAACAAAGCTGTAACCCTTATTTCTGGAATGCATTTAAAGCAACAATTGAGAAAAATGGCTATGGAACCAAAAATCTCAATTTTAAAAAAAGTTATCAGGAATGGGCTGATGCAATGCATAGTTTTGGTTTAGGTCACAGATTTGATGATAGTGATATATATGAACAATCAAGGGGCAATATCCCTACTCAGAAATACTTTAACCGGTATTTCGGAGAAACCGGTTGGCGTGCCCTGACCATCAGATCGCTTTCGATTGGTCAGGGAGAAGTGCTGGTTACGCCCTTACAATTAGCAAATACCATGGCTGCCATCGCCAATGAGGGATACTATATCACACCACATTTGAATAAAAGCGATACAATGTTACTGAGAAAACATGTAACATCTGTCGATAAAAAATACTTCCCTATCGTCAACGAAGGGATGTGGCGTGTTTTTGAATTTGGTACCGGAAGATATTACAAAGTTGACAGTTTAAGCATGTGTGGAAAAACCGGGACTGTTCAGAATAATCATGGAAAAGACCATTCATTATTCGTCGGTTTTGCTCCACGTGAAAATCCTGTGATCGCCATTGCTGTTGTTGTGGAGAATGCCGGCTTTGGCGCTACCTGGGCAGCTCCGGTTGCAAGTTTGATGATGGAACAGTATATTTACGGAAAAATTAAACGAACAGAACTTTTCGATAGAATTTCAACCTCAGTAACAAGTCCGGATGTCAAGAAGAGATAGCATACAATACTCACTCGACTGGACCACAGTCTTTTATTTTATCCTGCTGGTAGCCATGGGATGGATAAGTATCTATGGTGCCAGCTATGAGTTTGATTATGAAGGAAGTGTTCTTGATTTCGAACAACGGGCGGGCAAACAGTTTGTTTGGATACTTACTGCTTTGGCATTAGGGGGGGCAATACTGCTGATTGATCACCGGATTTTTAATTATTTTGCCTATATTATCTACGCAGCGGTGATTGTATTGCTCATTATCACCATCTTCATTGCTCCCGACATAAAGGGATCACGCTCGTGGTTGATACTTGGGCCTATAAGCTTTCAGCCCGCAGAATTAGCCAAAATGGCAACTGCACTTGCACTCGCCAAATTCACCAGTCGTTATAACTATAAGATTAAAAAATGGACGGATATTATTCCTCTTGCATTCTTTGTAATTCTCCCATTCGGGTTAATCGTACTACAAAAGGAAACCGGGTCAGCACTTGTTTTTATGTCCTTTTTACTGGTTTTTTACAGAGAAGGAATGAAGGGAATCGTTCTTCTGCTCGCTGCATTGGCCATCGTACTGTTCGTAGTTGTTATACGTTTTAGTATCAACCCTATTGCTGATAATCCCGGAAACTGGGGAATGGTGCTTGCAATGGGAATTGTCCTCCTTATTCAATATATTTATGCTTTTTTCTTTACCCGTCACCGCAAGGAAGCATTGTACCTGATTGGTGGAGCTATACTAGTAAGTATTGCCTCTGTTGTTGCGAATAAATGGTTGGTAATAAATTACGATCACGTGGCTGTTGTTATAGCTGCTTCTTCTGCAGTATACTGGACAATCATTGAACTATTTAAAAGATATAAAAAATATGTCTATCTGGTACTCATTACTATAGGTTCGATTACCTTTAGTTTTACTGCAGATTATCTTTTTAATAATATTCTTGAACCTCACCAGCAAATACGAATAAAAGTACTTTTGAACATGGAAGATGATTTGATTGGTGCGGGATACAATGTCAACCAATCAAAAATTGCTATCGGATCAGGAGGATTCTGGGGAAAAGGTTTTTTAAACGGTACACAAACCAAGCTTAAATATGTCCCGGAACAAGATACCGATTTTATCTTTTGCACAGTAGGTGAAGAGCACGGATTCCTCGGATCTACCTTTGTACTTATTATCTACTGGCTTCTGTTAATGCGTATCCTCACAATAGCAGAACGACAGCGGGAAATTTTCCACAGGGTATATGCATACAGTGTTGTCAGTATATTATTCTTTCACTTAATGATCAATGTGGGCATGGTGCTCGGACTTATGCCTGTAATCGGGATTCCTTTGCCCTTCTTCAGCTACGGTGGTTCCTCACTGTGGGGTTTTACCATAATGTTGTTCATTCTTTTGCGACTGGATGCTTCGCGACTCGAGAGAGGCGGATAATGATGTTTTCGTGGCATACATACACTGCTACCAGTGTAGGTGTTACACTGCCGGCAGTGTATGCGATACACAGCAGGCTGTGGTACTTATACACTAAATCAGGGAAAGAATTGCTTATTATACGTTAAATTTATGATATATAATAAAACACCGGTATTTAGATTTCATTCCAAAATACCGGCGTTTCAATGTGTGAGGATATAACGTTTTAACCTTAAACTACATAAGTTCAACACTTCTTTTTACAAAGTTAGCAAGTGCCTCACCCTTCAACATATTATTAGCAAGTAATGCCAGATCAATAAGTTGACGAACTTGTTTATTATCTTTTGCATAAACCTTTAGTACATCATCCTTCTTATCCTTCAGTACTTTAATCTGATCTGATAATGTTTCCAGTTCTGCTTTTTCATCTGCCGGAATTTCTTCAGCTTTTTTGTCCTTATGGCTATCTTTCAGTGTATTATGCTTTGATTCTACAGCAGATAATTCCTCGTAGAGTGGCGCTACCGATTCATTAAGTTTAACCTCTTCTTCATTTAATATCTGATTTATCAGTGGATGTCCCGTATTTACAACTAAATTATAACTATCGGGCATCTCTCCATAGAAACTCATCATCCCACCCTGTAATGCCGACATTTCTTTCATGCGACGCATAAACTCGTTTTGCGTTACAAATACAGGATTTGCTTTATCGGATAACTGCTCAAAGGATACAATAAACTCCGTTTTATCTATAGCAGGTAACTGGGATTTGAAAATAGTTATTAATTCCTCCTTTTGTTTCTCTGTCAATGACACTTTGGCAACATCTTCTTTCTGAATCAGCTTCTCAACAGTGTCGCTGTCAACACGTACAAAACGGGTTTTTTCTAACTTCTGTTCCAGCTGACTGATAACATGAACATCCAGCTGTCCATCCATAATCAACACATCATAACCTTTGTCTTTGGCATGCTGAATATAACTGTATTGCTCTTCTTTATTGGTTGTATACAGATAGATTAAGTCTCCGTTTTTATCTTTCTGGTTTTCTTGAACAAGCTCTTTATACTCTTCGAAAGTAAAATATTTATCTTCTACGTTTTTTAGCAAGGCAAATTTCTCTGCTTTTTCGTAGAATTTCTCGTCACTCAACATGCCATATTGAATGAATATTTTCAGGTTATCCCACTTTTCTTCAAACTGAGGGCGATCAGCCTTGAAAATCTCAGCCAAACGATCAGCCACTTTCTTTGTAATATGACTTGATATTTTTTTGACATTAGCATCGCTCTGCAGATAACTCCTTGATACATTGAGCGGTATATCAGGAGAGTCGATCACCCCATGCAATAAAGTAAGATAATCCGGAACAATATTTTCAACATGTTCGGTTACAAATACCTGATTACAATACAATTGAATCTTATTGCGTTGTAACTCAATATTGTTTTTAATTTTAGGAAAATATAAAATCCCGGTCAGGTTGAACGGATAATCAACATTCAGGTGAATGTGAAAAAGTGGATCCTCACTCATTGGATACAGCTCGCGATAAAAGGCATCGTAATCTTCATCTTTTAAATCAACAGGCTTTTTTGTCCATGCCGGAGATGTATTATTGATGACATTGTCTTCCTCAGTTTCAACTTCCTTACCGTCCTTCCACTCCTTTTTCTTTCCGAAAACAATCTCAACAGGAAGGAATTTACAGTATTTTGTCAGGAGTTCCTTTATTTTTGAATCTTCTAAAAAGTCTATATTTTCATCATCAATATGTAAAACGATGTCGGTTCCTCTTTCTGATTTGATGGTATCCTCAAGCATATATTCAGGATCTCCCTTACATGACCAGTGTTGAGCAACCGAATCTTCCTTATAGGATTGGGTAAAGATTTCCACCTTTTTGGCAACCATGAAAGAAGAATAAAAACCCAGTCCAAAGTGTCCGATGATGGCCTGTGCATCATTCTTGTATTTTTCAACAAATTCTTCCGCACCTGAGAAAGCAATCTGGTTGATATACTTCTCAATTTCTTCACCCGTCATTCCTATACCTCTGTCGGAGATGGTAAGAGTACCTTTCTTCTTATCTGCCGAAACATATACTTTTAACTCCCCCACTTCACCTTTAAACTCACCAACCGAAGCAAGGGTTTTAAGTTTTTGCGTTGCATCAACGGCATTTGAAACCAGTTCACGTAAAAAAATCTCGTGGTCGCTGTATAAAAACTTCTTGATTACGGGGAAAATATTATCGCTCGTTACCCCAATGTTTCCTTTTGACATATATGTATGATTTAAATTTTATTATTGCACTCCGCATAAGTCAAAAAAAATGCCATCAAAATATCGCTGTCATTTTGGCATATCTCACCCAGTTATTGACTGTTGAAATAACTCTATCGAGGAAGTTTATTAGTTTTTTTTTTAATATTCAGGTTAACCGGTAAAAGTTGTGATGTTTACACCTGCTTTAAGAGTAGAGTCATAATACAAATATTTACTCTTAAATAAATTATAAGGCAAAAATTACTCCCGTTCAGATTTCCGGAGTCAAAAGATTATCAATTTCTTCTTTGAGCTTGGGTAAATGATTCGAGATTATTCCCCAAATAATAACATCATCAACTTTGTCGTAACCATGAATTACCCAGTTCCGAGTATCTATGATTTGTCGGGCATTTTCAATTTTTATGGCAGTAGAAATTTTCATCAGTTTGCTCATTGCTTCACCAATTATTTCTATTTCACGCTCAATTCCACGACGTAGTAGCTTGTTCTTCTGAAATTCAAGAAAATCTCTCTTTTCACCTAAATAGTCATAAATTGATTCTATCGAAGTTTTTATGTCAAACAGGTATTTCTTAGTTTCCAGATTCATATACTAACTCCTTTGTTGCATTAATACTTTCAATGAAATAGGGATTTGATAAGGTTCTTTCAGTTACTAAATCAATCTCCCGTTGAAGTAAATCCCTCAACTTATAATGGAGAGAGAAATAATTATTCGTGTAATCATCAATACTTAAATCATCAGAAAATGATATCAAAAAATCAATATCGCTGTCATTTCGGAACTTATCAGTCATAACAGAACCAAATGCATAAAGTCTTTTAACTCCATACATGCGACAAATCTGTCCGATTTTTTATTTTTTAATAATGCTTGCATTTCTTTTTTGCAAATGTAATTAAAATTCTCTTTTGTACGAGTCTGTTTAATTCATATACCTTTTACCAATAGCCAAAGCCAGTTTCATTTGGCGGTTTATGGGTGAAATATTACATTGTTTTTACAAAGAACATGCTTGTGATAAACCCCATAAACAAGAAATTGTCCGTTTACGTATTTAAGAACAACAGTTTTGATGATAAAAAATCAAAATATTTTTCCAAAATTACATACATAATTTAAACTAACAAATACTTTTATGAATTTGATTTACTTAAATTTACTCGATTATACAAAATAATGTTTAAGCTATAGATAATTTCCCTAATTGATTGTAACTCTTTTGATGAACGAACAACATGTCACAACATTTTTTGTACTTTTGCAGGTCAAAATCAATTCTAAAATTCCGAATGGACTTCAAATACGATATAATAGTTATTGGAGCCGGTCATGCCGGCAATGAGGCAGCATGTGCAGCAGCCAACATGGGATCGAAAACCTTGCTCATCACCATGGATATGAATAAAATCGGACAAATGAGCTGTAATCCTGCAGTTGGAGGCATTGCAAAAGGGCAAATAGTACGCGAGATAGATGCTTTAGGAGGTCAAATGGGAATAGTGACCGACAAAAGTGCTATTCAGTTCCGGATGCTAAACCGATCAAAGGGACCGGCGATGTGGAGCCCCCGCTCACAAAGTGACCGCAATCAGTTTATCCAGGAATGGATAAAAACGGTGACAAATACCGAAAATTTATCTATTTGGCAGGATACTGTTAAGCAGTTAATCATAAAAGATGGTGCTGTAACAGGAGTCATTACAGGTTTAGGGGTTGAAATGTCAGCAAAAGCAGTTGTATTAACGGCTGGTACTTTCCTCAGCGGATTACTGCATATTGGTAAAACACAAATCACAGGTGGTCGTATTTCCGAACCTGCATCATTTGGAATTACCGAGCAACTAAAATCAATAGGTTTCGTTTCCGATAGGATGAAAACAGGAACACCATGCCGTATTGATCGTCGGTCAATCGATTTCAGCAAAATGACGGAACAGGTTGGGGAAAATGATTTTCATAAATTTTCGTTTCTTGACGGGGTGAAAAGAGAATTAAAGCAAATGAGTTGCTGGATGACCTACACAAACGAATCAACACATGAGCAATTAAGAGCCGGTTTGGCAGATTCCCCCCTTTATAACGGTCAGATACAAAGTATAGGCCCACGATATTGTCCAAGTATTGAAACAAAAATCATTACTTTTGCCGACAAGCTGTCGCATCAGTTATTTCTCGAACCTGAGGGAGTTGATTCCCATGAATACTACGTAAATGGCTTTTCATCGTCACTTCCTTTAGATGTACAGATAAAAGCCATTCATACCGTACCCGGCCTTGAAAACGCACAACTATACCGCCCGGGATATGCCATTGAATATGATTTCTTTGATCCTACCCAACTAAAACATACGTTGGAAACAAAAAAAATCAATAATTTATTCTTCGCAGGTCAGATCAATGGCACTACGGGTTATGAAGAAGCCGGCGGCCAGGGATTAATCGCAGGTATCAATGCGCACATAAATTGTCATGGTGGAGAACCATTCACCTTAATGCGAAATGAAGCATATATTGGCGTATTAATCGACGATCTTGTCACCAAAGGCGTTGACGAGCCTTATCGTATGTTTACTTCAAGGGCCGAATATCGTCTTATTCTACGTCAGGATGATGCAGATATGCGCTTGACTGAAAAAGGATATGCACTTGGATTAGCAAAAACCGATAGGTTTGAGCAACTAAAGTATAAGAAAAATGAAGAATTGAGGTTAATCAATTTTCTCAAAAACTATGCGGTAAAACCACAACAAGTCAATGGATTCCTGACATCTGTCAATTCATCTGAGTTAAAACACGGATGCAGACTGCACGACTTAATTCTTCGTCCGCAAATTGGTATAAACGAATTGGCATCAGCCGTACCTGCATTAAAAAAAGAACTTTCAGAAATAATACATCGCAGGGAAGAAATTGTTGAGGCAACAGAAGTAATACTGAAATACGAAGGATACATTGAACGGGAAAAACTGATTGCAGAAAAACTCCTTCGACTGGAAAACATTCCTCTTAAAGGAAGAGTAGACTACAATACCATTCAATCATTATCGACAGAGGCCCGACAAAAACTCATCCGGATTGACCCGGAAACCATCGGTCATGCAAGTAGGATACCGGGAATATCTCCTAGCGATGTGAATGTATTGTTGGTATTACTTGGAAGATAAATTTCTGTTCCACGTGAAACAAATCAGAAAATATTAACTGACTGTGACCCATTAATAAGTGTATGAAACACCTTGATAAATTAAAATCAGATATAAAAACCCTACCTGAAAAGCCCGGGGTATATCAGTATTTTAATCAAAGTGATGAAATAATCTATGTAGGGAAAGCTAAAAATTTAAGAAAAAGGGTTACATCATATTTCAACAAAATACACGAGCCGGGAAAAACATCCGTACTTGTAAGAAATATTACTTCTATAAAATACATTGTTGTCGATACTGAAGAAGATGCTTTGCTACTTGAAAATAATTTAATCAAAAAGTATCAACCAAGATACAATGTAATGCTCAAAGACGGGAAAACATATCCCAGTATTTGTATCACAAATGAACCATTTCCAAGAGTAATTAAAACCAGAAATATCATAAAAAACGGTTCCCGTTATTTTGGTCCGTATAGTTCAAATTATGCCATCAATACACTTGTTGATTTTCTTCACGAAATATTTCCCATCAGAACGTGCAAGCTAAATCTCTACAAGGAAAATATTGAAAATAAAAAGTTCACAGTCTGCTTACAATACCATATTCATAAGTGCAATGGTCCGTGCGTCGGAAATGAGAAGGAAGAAGCCTATATGAAACATATTGATTCGGTTGAAAAAATCATCAAAGGGGATGCCAATGAGCTAAGTAAAATGTTGCTTGAACAAATGAAATCACTCTCTGATGAGTTTAAGTTTGAAGAAGCACATCTGCTAAAAATTAAATATGATCTGCTCGAAAACTACAAATCAAAATCAGTTATTTCAAACACCATTCTGGATGAAACAGATGTTTTTGGTTATGAAGAAGATGATAATTCATGTTATGTAAATATTCTCAGAGTTTCGAAAGGCTCTATAATTCAGGGATACACAATTGAATATAAAAAGAGAACAGATGAAAGAAAAGAAGATCTGCTTGCAATTGCTATCATCGAACTTAGAAATAAATTTAACAGTACTTCAAAAGAAATAATTATTCCATTTGACATTGAGTTCCCTATTAAAGGGGTGACTATCAGCATTCCACAAAAAGGTGACAGAAAAAAACTACTTGATTTGTCTACACAAAATGTAAAGCAATACAAACTTGATAAATTAAAACAAACAGAACGATTAAATCCTGAACAAAGAAGCACCTCTGTCCTGAAGAGTATTCAGGAAAAATTACAATTGAAAAAAATGCCTGTTCATATAGAGTGTTTTGATAATTCAAATATCTCGGGCACGAGTGCTGTTGCAGCATGTGTTGTTTTCAAAAAAGGAAAACCTGCAAAAAAAGATTATCGAAAATATAATATTAAAACTGTAACTGGACCGGATGATTATGCATCTATGAAAGAAGTGGTTTTCAGAAGATATTCACGCATGATAAATGAAGATTCCCCCCTACCCGACTTGATTATTACCGATGGGGGTGTCGGACAAATGGAGGTAGTTAGACAAGTCCTGGAAGAACAACTGAAAATAGATATTCCCATTGCGGGTCTGGCAAAAAATCAAAAACATAAAACCAATGAGCTCTTATTTGGTTTTCCTCCTAAAGAAATAGGGCTAAAACCCAATGATCAACTTTTCAGATTTTTAGCGCAGGTTCAGGAAGAAGTCCATCGTTTCGCCATCAGTTTTCACAGAGACAAAAGAAGTAAACAACAAACAGCTTCAGAGCTTGATAACATAAAAGGTATTGGCGAAAAAACAAAAATTTTATTAATGAATCACTTTAAAAGTATTAAACGGCTCCAGAATGCCGAAATTAGTGAAATTGAAAAAATTATTGGAACTAACAGAGCATCAATTATTTATAAATATTTCAGGGGTAATTAAAGTCTTTGAGAATCGTCTGAAAATTTTAGTCTTACTGATTACCGGGAAATATTAAACTGTAAACAGGTTAAACAAATAGAAAATGATAAAAAATGCCGATAACATTAAAAATTGAAAATCTAAAAAAAATTGATGTGGTAGCAAAATCATTCGTTGAAAAAATGGGTGATAAAAAAGTTTTTGCTTTCAATGGAAAAATGGGAGTTGGAAAAACAACTTTTATTAATGCTGTTTGCAAAATGATGGGAGTAACTCAAATTGTAAACTCACCTACTTTTTCAATAGTTAATGAATACGAAACTGCAAGCGGCAATATTATTTATCACTTCGATTGCTATCGTATACAAAAAATTCAGGAAGCCCTCGACTTAGGAGCAGAAGAATATCTCTATTCTGGAAATTACTGCTTCATTGAGTGGTCCGAAAATATTGCCCCTATCCTACCCGATTATTTAGTCAATGTGGACATCACCGAACTTGAAGACGGATCGAGATCAATACAAATAATTTGATTATAGTGTTCTATGCAAAAGAAGAAAAATAAAAAAATCCTCGAAATAGTAAAAGCTGCACGAAAACAAAGTCGACAGGAAGAAATAAATTTGCACGGTAAACCTATCAACGTATCGAAAGTAGTAACATCAAAAAAAATTTATAATCGTAAAAAAAATAAACCGGAATATTGAACCACATTAGTCACATAGTACACTTTAGTTTTCAAAAAAAAGCGATGCGTTGATTATGTTATTATACTGTTCTCAACGATTCAACAATCACTAAAGTGTACTATGTGACTAATGTGGTTTAAGTATTTTCAACACTGTCGATTATACTGAAAAGTTCGTTCAAAGTATCAGCACGTAACATGGCGATTCGTGTCTCTTTAAAATTAGGAATACCTTTAAAAACTGGTGTTGCAGCTAAATGTCTTCGGCTATGAATAATTCCCTTTAACCTCTGATTTACAACACTTTCTATGGGTGTATTATCATCGATATCCAACCATCTGATAGAGGCAATAACATGTTCTTTTAAAATTGCTTTTTGCTCTTCGAATGTTAAAAACTGTTTATGCTTGCCGGTGGCAAAAAAATGTTTAATTTCAGAAAAAAACCAGGGCCTCCCAATAGATGCTCGTCCTATCATCACTGCATCAACGCCATAACGATCAAAACACTCCAAAGCACGTTCAGGTGTGGTCACATCTCCATTACCTATAACAGGAATTTTCATGCGGGAGTTGTTCTTTACTTTACCTATTAATTCCCAATCGGCATCTCCCTTATACATCTGCGCACGCGTTCTTCCATGAATGGTCAGGGCCTGAATTCCACAATCCTGAAGCTGCTCAGCCAATTCAACAATGATCTTATTATCATCGTCCCAACCCAAACGTGTTTTAACAGTTACAGGAAGTTTGACTGCTTTTACTACCTCAGAAGTAATCTGCAGCATTCTTGGAATATCTCTTAATAAACCCGCTCCTGCCCCTTTTCCGGCAACCTTTTTAACAGGACAACCGAAATTGATATCAATAATATCCGGCTGTGATTCCTCAGCAATTCGTGCTGCTTCAGCCATAGAAACAGGATCATGACCGTAAATCTGAATAGCTATTGGCCTTTCCTCTTCATAAATAGTCAACTTTTGCTGTGTTCGGTTTACACTTCTTATAAGTGCTTCAGAAGAAACAAATTCAGTATATAACATGTCGGCACCAAAACGTTTACACAGAAGCCGGAATGCCGGATCAGTGACGTCCTCCATTGGTGCAAGAAACAATGGTTTATCGGGATATATAATGTTGGAAATACGCATTTCTTTAATTTGGGATTGCAAAGATAGAAATATAATTCAATTCATTACAACTCATTTATAGCAAGCTTTGTTCAAAAAACATCAAAACTCCTGAGAATATTTAAAAAGTAAGACTGGAATAATACCCGACTTGCTTATATTCTGAGATACAATTCATTTAATTATCTTTGCAAAGAATTTGAATAGGAAAAAGATGAAAAAAATAAGCATAACAATAATATCTCTCATCTGTTTTCATTTGATATTTGCTCAAACGGTTAAGTATTCTCCTGCCTGGTTTGGTCCGAATGCCAATCCTGTACCAGAATTTACTGATGCAACGATACCATCTGAAACAACCGTACAGCTCATGGGTGATTATTATTTTGGACATGGTGATGAAACTCTAAACGGTTACTTTAAAATTGAAATACCTCTCCTGCCTGAACGCGTTTCATTTAAAATATGGACTTCATTATTGGAACATTACAGGGTGACTGAAACAGTGAGTAATTTGAGACAAATGAATGGTGTTACATCTGGTAAAGCCAATGGTGATTTTTATGTTCAAACGAGAATCTCTTTGATGAAAGAAAATTTAATTAAACCTGCAGTAATATTAAACAGCACCTTAAAAACAGCCTCCGGAACTAATTTTAAAGAAAGACGTTATTTTGATACCCCGGGATATTATTTTGATGTAGAAATAGGAAAATCTTTGATAATCAACAATAAGATAATCAATGAAATAAGATTTGTAGGCAACCTGGGATTTCTGTGTTGGGAAACAACAAACAGTACTCAAAATGATGCACCAATTTACGGGGGTAAAATAATCATTGGAAATAATGACTGGAAATGGGAAAATACCTTGTCAGGTTATTATGGGTGGATGCATACAAATCCAACTTACGGGAGCAGCTATGGTGATACACCACTAGTGTACGCCACAAAATTTACTTTAATAAAAAATAAGATAAATTATTTTACTCAATATCAATATGGTATTAAGGATTTTCCTTACCATCAATTAAGAGCTGGTATTAGCTTTTCAATAGAAAAAATCACACCACAATATGCAAATAAAGAATGAAAAGAGAAGAAATTGAAATAATGGCTCCGGCTGGTTCATGGGAAAGCCTGGCTGCAGCAATTCAAGCAGGAGCCGACTCGGTATATTTTGGCATAGAAAAATTAAATATGCGGAGTAAATCAAGTAGTAATTTTACTACTGCTGATTTAAGAAAAATAGTAAATATCTGTAATGAAAATAAGATTAAATCATACCTTACAGTCAATACAATTTTATATGATGGTGACCTTAATTTAATGCGCGAAATTATAGATGTAGCAAAGGAAGTTAAGGTATCAGCCATCATTGCTTCAGATGTTGCAGCATTAATGTATGCCAATTCAATTGATGTTGAAGTACATTTATCTACCCAACTTAATATATCTAATGTTGAATCTCTAAAGTTCTACGCACAATTTGCCGATGTTGTTGTTCTGGCCCGTGAACTGAATATGAATCAGGTGGCAGACATCTATCAGAGTATAGTCAATGATAATATAAGAGGTAAAAATGGAGAATTAATCAGAATAGAAATGTTTTGTCACGGTGCTTTGTGTATGGCTGTTTCAGGAAAATGTTATTTAAGTCTGCACGAAAAAAATCTTTCAGCCAACAGAGGTGCCTGCAATCAAATTTGCCGTCGTGGATATATTGTCAAAGATAAAGATTCAGAGATTGAATTAGAAGTTGATAATGAGTATATTATGTCGCCAAAAGATTTAAAAACCATCGGTTTTGTCGACACAATGCTTCAATCCGGCGTAAGGGTATTCAAAATTGAAGGCAGAGCTCGTGGCCCCGAATACGTCAAAACAGTGGTTTCCTGCTACAAGGAAGCAATAGAATCATGTTTAGAGGGTACTTATACTCCTGATAAAATTAATGACTGGAACAGGCGTTTAAGCCGTGTATTTAACCGTGGTTTCTGGAATGGTTATTATTTAGGACAAAGATTAGGCGAATGGAGTGCTAATTATGGTTCTGAAGCTACTCATAAAAAGATTTATGTAGGAAAAGTTACTAACTATTTTAGTAAATTAGGAGTAGCTGAATTTCTTTTAGAAGCACAATACCTTTCAGTTGGGGATGAAATTCTTATTACCGGTGAAACTACAGGCGCCTACGAAGATATTATTGATGAAATACGTGTTGAACTTAAACCTGTTGAAAAAGTAATCAAAGGAACATATTTTTCTTTTAAAACTAAAAAACTTGTTCGACGAAATGACAAACTTTATAAAATTGTTGAAATTCTAAAATAAACCATATAAGTCATATAAGTAACATATAAGTTTTTCATAAAACATACATTAAAAGATTGTAAGTACAACTTATATGGTACTTATATGGTAAAAGAAAATCAAGACAATTCAAGCATACGCAAAATAGGTTTTACCGCTTTTACCCTGATACTTTCCTCAACTAAAATCTCAGGTGCTTCATTTTTCAGACATAAATACAATTTTTCTAAAGTATTTAATCTCATAAAATTACATTCATTACACGCGCAGGTGCTATCGTTTGGTGGTACCGGGATAAAAGTTTTAGACGGACTCTTCTTCTGCATTTCATGTAAAATTCCCGACTCAGTAGCAACTAAAAATTTTTGTTTATCAGAATTGATGGTATAATTTAATAAAGCTTGTGTTGAACCTATAAAATCAGCCATAAGTAATATTGGTTTTTTACATTCAGGATGAGCTATTATTTCTGCATCCGGGTGTTCTGCTTTCAGTTTCACCAACTTTTCAACAGAAAATTGCTCGTGTACATGGCATGCTCCATCCCATAATAACATGCTCCTTCCGGTCACACTGTTAATATAATTTCCCAGATTTCTATCGGGACCAAAAATTATTTTCTCATCTTTGGGTAACTGATCTATAATTTTTTTTGCATTAGTTGATGTAACAACAATATCAGTTAGTGCCTTTACCGCAGCAGTTGTATTTACATAGGATATTACAGTGTGATCCGGGTGTTCTTTGACAAATTTTTCAAATTCATCAGCCGGACAACTATCAGCCAATGAACAACCGGCTGCCAAATCGGGAACAAGTACTTTTTTTTGTGGAGAAAGAATTTTAGCAGTCTCTCCCATAAAATGCACACCACAAAGAACTATAATATCAGCATCAGTTTTAGCCGCCCATTGTGCCAATGCCAAACTGTCGCCTATATTATCAGCTATATCCTGAATATCACCTGTCTGGTAATAATGTGCCATAATATCAGCATCAGTTTTAGCCGCCCATTGTGCCAATGCCAAACTGTCGCCTATATTATCAGCTATATCCTGAATATCACCTGTCTGGTAATAATGTGCCATAATAACAGCATTTTTTTCTTTTTTCAGCCGGTTGATTTCACTTATGAGTTGGGTTGATTCCATTTTTCAAATATCTATTATAATAATATATTTTTTTTCAAAATCTAATTGAAGATAATAATAGCTTGTTAGTTTGGTTGAAAAATAATCTCTATAAATTTGTTTATTTCATTATTAAAAAAACACTAGCAGATTTCAACATATTCCTTTACTGAATTTTACCTGATTCGTAAGTATATATGAACTTTTTCAACAAGCTGTTGATAGCTGCAAAGTTAGTAAGTTTTTATCATAACAAATGTTTATAATACTAAAAAGCTTGTTTAAATATAGGTTAACAGAAATGATAAGTATATCTTGCAATTTCAAAAGATATTTATATGACGGTACAAATATTTAAAATCCAACAAAAGTTTTAATATTTCTGTTCACTATTTATCAACAACAATTAAGCACTTTTCAATAGTTTATAAAAGAATAAAAATTGTATTACTACCCTTTCAAACTTTATATAGATAGAAAATGTTTGAATTACATTACTTTTGTAAATAAACTCTGAAATCAAATGAAAGTTTTAGTAACAGGTGCAAATGGATTATTGGGTCATCATGTTGTGATGGAACTTATTAAAAGAGCATTAAGTGTTAAAATTATTGTGCGATCCATTAAAAATGTTCATTTTGATTTAGAGAAAGTGGAAGTGGAAACAGGTAATTTTACAAACTATGGTGATTTAAAAAAAGCAGCGACAGGATGTGATGCTATTATTCATATAGCAGCAGCCACTGCATTGGATTTTTCTCATTATATTGATTATGAAAAGATTAATATAAATGCTTCAAAGCAGCTTTTGGAAATTGCGTCGGAATTATCAATAAATAATATCGTATATGTGAGTACAGCAAATACCATTGGGTATGGAAATAAAAAACATTATGCCGATGAAAAAAATAGTATTCAGTATCCTTTTACTTCCTCCTTTTACGCAAAAAGTAAATTAGCAGCTGAAAAGATCTTTCAATCTCATTCAAGCGACAAACACATAGTTATTATTAATCCATCATTTTTGATTGGAAGTTATGATACCAAACCAAGTTCAGGAAAATTATTATTGATGGGTTATGGTAAACGTCTCATGTTTGTTCCACGTGGCGGAAAAAACTTTGTTTCGGTTAACGATGTTGCAGTTGCTTGTTGTAATGCCCTGACAATGGGAATTTCAGGACAAAGATATTTAGCAGCAGGAGAGAATCTCTCGTTTAAAAAGTTTTATAAATTGCAAAGTAAAATCGGGGGTTATCCGCAAAGAATTATAAAAATTCCGGATTTTATCCTTTTAATTATTGCATTTGCAGGTGATATCATTAATTTTTTTAAAATTAAAACATCGCTGACCAGTGTAAATTTGAAACAGTTGATGATAAGAGAATATTACAACAATACCAGAGCAAGGCAAGAGCTTTTGATGCCGGTAACACCAATAGAACAAGCCGTGAAAGAGGCCATTCATTGGTTTAAAACATCATCCTATATTAAATCATAAGTGATGAGGAGATACCTTTCTATTATCGCAATGTTAGTTACTCTGCAACACCTGAGTGCACAATTCTCGTCATCTGTTTACGTAGAAACGGGTGAAAACTATGTTTCTTCAGGAATATATACAGATATATACGGAAGTTTTTCGGCAAAAATTCTACAGTGGAAATTTGAGATGGCATCGGGTATTACCTTTTCCGAAGCCAGGCAAAACAGGTTTAATGCATTGAGTTTTGATGTATCCAAAGGCTTTAAGTTGAAGGAGTTTGCTTTTACGGCAAAAGTTTTTTATCAATGGAAGCCTTTTTCTGAAAGGCTTCATGAACAAAATGCAGGATTATTGTTGAGTTTTGATAAAAAAAAATTTAGTTTTGAAACAGGTTTGAATACCCGGATTTTTAATCTGACAAATGAACTTAGCTCGTTGAATAATTACCAGCATACAGCTATTTGGGAGCCGGTAAATCTTATGTATAAAATTAGTTATAACTATCCATTTTCTGAAAAATTTAATTTCAGGGCTTCCATTACAAATTATGATGCATTCATTATCCAGCAGGAAACCAACCCAATGATCATCACAAAATTAGACTATCAATTGTCGCAATCAACAAAACTAAATCTGGGTGTGGGTTATCTGCAGTCTGGTTTGATGAACATTCGTGTCAATTATTTTGGATATTTTATAAGAGGAGGCGTGCAATGGGATATATGATTAAAAAGGCGTTTCTGCTGTGCACCACAATTTGGTTGCAATATGCCTGTATTGGCGACGGCGACCTCACCGGTTTTATACGTTCTACCGACCGGATAGAAGACAGGTACAGATCTTCTGCCGAATGGAATAAATCCCATCAGCCTCAAAAAATCATTTCAACTGAAGAGGATTACAATTTATTGGTAGCTGCTGACCTTCATATCGGAGATACAACGAATTACATCAAATTTCTTACGCATGGGGTTCAACCAGAAATTACAGCCATGGTGTTGGTAGGAGATATAGTTACCGGAAAAGAAAAAGATTATGCAACTTTTCACCGCCTACTGCCTGATAATGAAATAAAACCAAGTTTTCTATTAGTGGGAAATCATGAGTTATATTTCGACGGATGGAAGCATTATTTTCGTCTTTTTGGTTCTTCTGTTTATTATTTTACCATTAAAACTCCATCAAAAGAAGATCTGTATATTTGTTTAGATTCTGGTAGCGGAACTTTAGGTAAAAGTCAGTTGAGCTGGTTAAAAACATTACTTGAGAATAACAGACACAGTTATGATAAATGTTTGATTTTCACTCATGTAAATTTTTTCAGGGATCGTCACACATTATCGACAAACCCATTAACCAACGAACTACTTGTATTAATGGATTTATTTGAACAATATCAGGTGAATTATGTGATAATGGGGCACGATCATGTCAGAGCAGTAAATGTCATGGGAAAAACAACCTACCTTACCCTGGATGCCTTAGTTGATGAAATGCCAAATGCCGGATTTTTAAAATTATTGAAGAAATCTTTCAGTTTACAGCATGAATTTCATTCAATAAATGAAGAATAAGCTAATATTTATGATAAAAACTTCATAAGATTTTGCCAAATCAAAAAAAACTCCTATTTTTGCAGTCCAAAATTCAGAATAATAATATAATAACTCTATAAGCGATGAAAAGGACTTTCCAACCTTCAAACAGAAAAAGAAGAAACAAACACGGATTCCGTGAAAGAATGGCAACTGCAAACGGACGCAGAGTCCTGGCAGCCCGTCGCGCAAAAGGCAGATCAAAATTAACTGTAGCTGATGAAGGACGTCATAAGGCGTAAGACATCATATTCAACATTATAAAAAAGTAAAAATCCCCTGGGTTTTTACTTTTTTTGTTTTTATAGGTTTTTTAATGGAAAAGAATAGGATAATTTCATTAATTTTGGCAATTAATTAAAATGATTGAACTGAATATTCATCGATCAAAACTTCAGGTGTATGGATTTTAAAACGTTTTGGAAAGAAAGTACTGCTGGTTATATTACAAAGCGAATTTTGTTGGCCATCCTTATTTTTGTTGCACTATCATGGATTACGCTCATCATTATTGATTTTTACACCCAACATGGCGAATCGGTAACTATTCCTGATTTACAGGGTTTATATGTTGATGAAGCGGAAAATATACTCGATAACTATGATTTGGACGCCTTGGTGATTGATTCTGTATACGTTAAGGATAAACCACTTGGAACCATTGTTGAACAAATTCCTGCAGCCAACTCTTCAGTAAAAAAGAACCGTTCCATTTTTCTGGTGGTAAACAAACTACAGGTTAAAATGATTCCTTTGCCGGATGTTAATGATGTTTCTTATCGTCAGGCCGACGCATTGTTAAAATCTTTGGGATTAAGAGTTTCAGGGGTCGTTTACAGCCCTTCTGAATTCAAAGATCTGGTAATTGATGTGAGATATAATGGAGCCCATGTAGCACCGGGTACACGTGTACCTGAGGAAAGTTCGTTGGTTTTGGTTATAGGAAGTGGTTTGGGAGACAGTATTTCTACCATCCCATCATTGATAGGTATGGATATTACAGGTGCTAAGAGTGAGGCATTATCAGCATCCTACATTATAGGGGCAATGAATTATGATGTAGCACCCACAGGGGATGAAGTAAAATACAGAATTTACAAACAATCGCCTGAACCAGGTCAGGAAATGCCGGCCGGAGCCAGAATAAATATCTGGTTAACAAAAGATCAGTCGCTCATTGAAGCATCAATAAACAATTCAGAAGAGGAAGAAGAAGCATTTTTCTGAACAAGAGAAATATAAAGTGCAAGAGGATATTATAGAAGAAATAGAAGATGATGAAGTAGTTGCTGAGCAGGAACTATTCGAGCATTACCGTTTTGTGGTTGACAAAGGTCAGGGCATGATACGGATAGATAAATATCTGGTCAACATCATGGCGGGTATTTCCAGAAACCGAATTCAGGAGGCAGCTGAAGCGGGAAATATTCGTGTAAATGAGAAACCTGTAAAATCAAATTATAGGGTAAAGCCCGGGGATGTAATTTCCATTGTACTGGCTTATCCACCTTCTGAGTTTGTCATCGTTCCACAGGATATTCCTCTTAATATCGTTCATGAAGATGATGATATTATTCTGGTTAATAAGCAGCCCGGACTGGTTGTTCATCCGGGTTTCGGAAACTATGACGGAACCTTGTTAAACGCGATTGCCTATCATTTAAAAGATAATAAGAATTTCGATCCAAATGACTCAAGATTAGGACTGGTTCATCGTATCGACAAGGATACATCGGGATTGCTATTAATTGCGAAAACTGAGCATGCAAAAGCTTATTTAGGAAAACAATTTTTTGAAAAAACAACTCAGCGAAGATACTATGCTTTGGTTTGGGGTAATGTCAAAGTGGATAATGGCACTATTACCGGGGACCTGGCCCGTGATCCAAGTGACAGAATGCGCTTTACTGTGTTCCCTGAAGGGGAAAATCCATATGCAAAATATGCCATCACGCATTATAAGGTTATTGAAAGGTTTGGCTATGTTACATTAGTTGAATGTCGTCTGGAAACCGGAAGAACCCATCAGATACGTGTACATATGAAACATATTGGCCATCCCCTGTTTAATGATGAAAGATATGGAGGAAATGTAATTCTGAAAGGTACGACTTCGGCCTATTATAAACTTTTTGTCAAAAATTGCTTCTATACTTGTCCGCGTCAGGCTTTACATGCAAAAACCTTAGGATTTGTTCACCCTCATACAAAAGAATTTATGTATTTTGAAAGTGAACTTCCTGATGATTTTAATAAACTAATTGAAATGTGGCGCGAATATGCCAAAGCTCATCTGAATTTATAAATATATGAAGAAAAACATCGCTATTGTTGCCGGAGGAAACTCATCTGAGGTGGTAGTTTCTCTGAAAAGTGCTGCCGGATTGTATTCCTTTATGGATAAAGAACGCTATCAATTATACATTGTGACCATAGTCGGTTGCCAGTGGCAGGTTGAACTTTCTGAAAATGAAAAAGTTGAAATTAATAAGAACAATTTCAGTTTCAGTCATAACGGTAAAACCATTCAGTTTGATTTTGCCTATATCACTATTCACGGAACTCCTGGTGAAGATGGAATCCTGCAAGGCTATTTCGACTTATTAGGGATACCTTATTCCACTTGTGGGGTACTTACTTCAGCCATTACCTTTAATAAGTTCACTTGCAATCAATACCTTAAAGGTTTTGGGGTGAGAGTCTCCGATGCGCTGTTATTACGTGAAGGAAAAACTATTTCGGATGATGAAGTTGTTTCCAGTATAGGATTTCCCTGTTTTGTAAAACCCAATGTTGGTGGAAGTAGCTTTGGCGTAACTAAGGTTAAGTCAAAAGAACAGATTCAACCAGCTATCCTGAAAGCTTTTTCAGAGGGTAGGGAGGTCATGATTGAGGCTTTTATGAAGGGTACTGAAATTACCTGTGGAATGTACAAAGTAAAAGATAAAATTGTTGTTTTCCCCATTACTGAGGTTGTTCCCCAGAATGAATTTTTTGATTTTGATGCCAAATATAAAGGTCAGGTGGAAGAAATTACTCCTGCCAGAATCAGTGCCGAACTTACCGAACGTGTACAACAACTTACCGCATCGATTTATGAAATTCTCAACTGTAAGGGCATTGTAAGGATTGATTATATAATTTCCGATGGAGATGTGATTAACCTGCTTGAAGTCAACACAACACCGGGTATGACTGAAACCAGTTTTATTCCTCAGCAAATACGTGCGGCAGGGCTCGACATTAAAAATGTACTGACTGAAATTATAGAAGGAGAGTTAAGCAAATAAAAACTGAATCTATGAATACTTTGCAGGAAATTCT
>Ga0209417_1002857_pt1 | contig 24914 bp, 23 predicted proteins | sample RifGroF2_FD_184002 | JGI IMG/M metagenome (GOLD analysis project Ga0209417, IMG submission 184002) | Groundwater microbial communities from Rifle, Colorado, USA - Groundwater F2 (SPAdes) (version 2) | ecosystem: Environmental > Aquatic > Deep subsurface > Groundwater | place: Rifle, Colorado... | reverse complement strand
ATCATGGTAGATATTGCAACGATTTCAGATTAGTCGTCGCAACAAACAAGGTTGATGCAATGGGTGTAATACATAAATCGCTTTATGCAAAACACTGAAATAGGCTTATGATGGAACCAGAATCATGGTAGATATTGCAACGATTTCAGATTAGTCGTCGCAACAAACAAGGTTGATGCAATGGGTGTAATACATAAATCGCTTTATGCAAAACACTGAAATAGGCTTATGATGGAACCAGAATCATGACAAACAGACCTATACAAAATGATGTCAGCGAGATTCAGATAACAAGTTTGTCGCACATTCATGGTCAGCCACAAGTTATCGAACTGCTCAAGGTAACCGTTCAGGGGCATTTCAATATGCGGGCAGCACGGCCAGACTCAACTTCGTGCCCTGGGCCGTTTCTTTTTACCGGCCCTGCCGGCTCAGGAAAGACAATGACAGCAAAGGCGCTCCATGCCGAACTGGGAAATCTAACGCTTGTCATGACCAATGGTGAGGCAATGAATAATAAGGCGGAACTTTACTCTGTCCTTATAAACGCTGACGAGAATACAACGATTTTTATTGATGAAGCGCATGGAATGAAAACACAAACGCAGGACATCCTTCAAATAGCTATTTCCGAACGGTGCATTACTGTACCAGGGCATGCATATCAGCATACTATACCGCTTCGAAATTTTACGTTGATTCTTGCCACTACGCATGAGTACCGGCTACGTCCGGCGCTAAGGAGCAGAATGAGAATTCCATGCCGCTTTACATATTATACGGTTGATAATTTGGTGAAAATCGTACAACAATGGATGACTGCATGGAATTGGAAATGCCAGTCCGAAGATATCCCTAATATTATTGCTCAGCGAGCCAAAGGAACACCGCGTCTTGCCATCGACACAAATCTTCGTGCCTGCTGGACCGTAGCACAAAGTAATGATCATAACATAATAACAATGGCGGATGTTCAGCAAGCTTTTGGGCTCCTTCAAATCGATGAGGCCGGACTGGACGTAACCGAGCGGTCATATTTGCGCCTGATCTTTGAATGCGGGCCGATATTTCCGGGGGTATTAAGCGCAAAACTCGGATTACCGCTTCAAGATATACAGTGGGTAATCGAGCCATATTTATTCCATGCAGGTTTTATTACCAAAGAGAGAGTTTCGCTGCGGATACTAACGGACAAAGGGAAAAAACATATCGAGAACACATCTTACCCTTAATATGAAGGAGAAAATACAGTGGAAAATGATTTTAAAGAAATATGTCCTGTTAAAAAGATGATCGCCATGCTTGGCCTGTCAAAGGCAAGATTTTATCAGCATCTGAAAAATGAGGTTTTTCCGCCGCCTGTCTATTGCATCCGCACAAAACAGCCTTTTTATACCGAGAACCTACAGCAACAGTGTCTGGATATCCGCAGAACAGGCATCGGTTATAAAGGCATACCAGTCTTTTTTTATACGCCGCGAAAAGCTGAGAATTGTAAATCAAAAGAAAAAACAAACAATGATTATAGAGAGATAATTGAGGCTTTGAAGAATGTGAATATTAAGACAACCGAAAAAGTTATCAAGGCTGCCCTGTGCAAATTGAATATCACCACGCTTACAAAGGGCCCCATCGACGGCGAACTCTTTAAAAAGCTGATCAACTATTTTACGCAGGTAGTAAAATCAGAGTCTAATTCTGGTCCAAGTGATGTCTTAAAGAAGTCTAATTAGGGTCTTATTGAGGTCTGATTTTTGTCCAATCGTTGTATAAAATTGGGTTATAAAAAATATGAAATGCAGACAAACATGTAACTTTTGTATAGTGGCTTTTACTGGCTGCTATGTATATGGAGAACTTCGCAGGAAAAGCAATCGCAGTTCTATAGTGATGAAATGGAAAACAATATGATAGGCAGCAATCCGACATCTAACACTCTCAGAAATGAGCCTCAGCTCCCCTGCCTGGCGATGCGACCGCGTGAAGCGGCGGCGGCAATTGGTATCAGCGAGCGGTTACTGTGGGAATGGACGGACCGAGGGCTCATACCTCATATTCGCATGGGTAAAGTTATTCTTTACCCGGTAGATGTATTAAAGGAATGGCTTATACAAAAGGCAAAGAAAGTCAAAGATGAAAATCCACAAAGATAACGCTATTTTTTACTTGACTTATAGTCTCGTGCAGTCTAAGATTGGTCTTATGAGTAAGATATTTGGCGAAATTCGCAAGGCAATTAGAACAAGCGGTATAACCCGATATAGATTGTGGATTGAAACAGGTCTCGACCAAGCCCTGTTGGCGCGGTTTATGTCGGGCAAAAGCGGCTTAAGCGTTGAGAGCATAGAAAAACTTGTCAATGTTTTGGAGCTTGAAATCATTATCCAGCCCAAAACTACAAAGAAAAGGAAGGTAGGATATGGCAAGCGTAATCAGCGATCCAAACGGGCTTAAACGCATTCAATTTATGGCCGGTGATGGAAGCAGGCGGACAATCCGGCTTGGTAAGGCGACAGTGCGGCAGGCCGAGGGCATTAAAGTGAAAATAGAACAACTTGCCTTAACTGCCACTGGCATTACCGGCGTTATGGATGAAGCAACGGCTGCATGGCTTACCGGTTTGGATGTGAAGATGTATGACAAACTCGCCGCGGCGGGACTGGTTGGCCGGCGGGAGAGTACGCAACTGGGACCATTTCTTGATGCATATATCACAGAGCGTCACGATGTAAAACAAGGTACCAAGAATTCATATCGACACGCAGCAGGCAATTTAACTGTGTTTTTCGGCAATGATAAACTATTGCGTGATGTTACGCCTGGCGAATGTGACCAGTACCGCTTGCACATGGTAGGACTTGGGCTGGCTGACAATACAGTGCGGCGACGATGCGGAGTTGCCAGACAGTTTTTCCGGGTTGCGGTGCGAAGAAAGCTGATCCCTTCAAATCCCCTTGAAGACCTCAAAACAACAGTTCAAAGCAATCCGGCGAGGTTATACTTCATCAGGCGGGTTGAGGCTCATAAGGTACTTGATGCCTGCCCTGATGCACAGTGGCGATTATTGTTCGCATTAAGCCGCTACGGCGGGCTCCGCTGCCCTTCTGAACATATTATGCTTCGTTGGGCAGACATTGATTGGGAACATGGCAGGATGCTTGTACGAAGTCCTAAAACTGAACATCACAAGGGGCACGAATCAGGGCTTGTGCCGCTGTTTCCTGGATTAGTTCCGTATCTTCGTGATGCATTTGAACAGGCAGAGCCTGGTACTGAGTATGTTATCACTCGCTACCGACGTCCAAACTCTAATATGCGAAGCCAGCTTGAGCGGATTATTATCAAGGCAGGCCTTAAACCCTGGCCCAAACTGTTCCAGAATTTACGCAGCACCCGCGAGACGGAATTGGTCGAGCAATGGCCTGAGCATGTCGTCTGTGCATGGATCGGAAACTCAAAAGCAGTTGCAAGAGAACATTACCTTCAAGTCACTAATGAACACTTTGAGCAGGCTGCAATGATCTTTACCGGCGATAACAAGGCGGCGCAAAATGCGGCGCAGCAGAATGCTGCACCACCCAGCAATATATCGCCTCCAGTTAGCGAATACGCGAAATACGAAGAAAAACAAGGTACTGCGGAACACTGCGACCGCGAAAAAATCTTGCCAGGATGCGAACATATGAACTTTTTATGCTTAATCTGTGTTCGACAGCCCTTCATAAGGATTTCTTCAATATAAAAAATCCACGCAATCCGGATTCGTGCGGAATGGATATGCAGGCAGGCCGGCACGATTATAGAGATTGCAAGCGGGATTGTCGCCCCAAGCGTAGCGTACCATAGCAGGAATCAATGCCTGTGGACTTGCCACTATAGCAGTATCTTCATCCAGCCCTGAGTCTGCGGCTGGGTCAATTCTCGCTTCTGCCCAGACAAAATAGCCATCGTCGCCGGCAATCGCAAAACCTTCCAATTTATCGCCATGACACTCCAATCCGCCAGCAACGTGTTCAAAGAACAGACAAATTGCATTTCCCTGACGTTTCATATCGCGGAATAGCGGTCCGCAGGGCGTGCCCTGTGCGACACACATTTTGGCTGAAAATAGCTTGATTATTCGTAAATACAGGTATATCATGTCATTTTTCGGTAACCAGCATAATAAACAAGATGTTAAAAGAGCTGTTTTTTGTAAAAAACCGTACTTAATAGAATGCAAAATTTATAGGATAATTGGAGGGAATTGTGTTTCCCATTTTTGCTGTTGCAGGAGGCCGATGAATATGGCAAATTCCGAAAATAAGGTTTTGGAAAAGGGAGTACAAGGTATGGATGCTTATGAAGATGAAATTGATTTAATGGACTATTTTTTAGTTTTATGGAAGCGCAAGTGGTTCATTCTTTTGGCATCTGTGCTGCCGGCGTTGATAATTGGATTGGTTGTATTCCTGTTGCCGAGGGATTGCACACTTACTTTTACATATAAGCTGGAGCTGGGCGAAAAGGACATTAGGATACTTGAGGACGCATTTTATAGTGAGGAGAATATAGAGAAACTCATCGGAAAGCTTCAAGCCGCCGGCGCGGAGGACTATGTTCGGAAGCTGGCCGGTAAAGATTTAAGGAAAGTTGCCGCTTTCGAGGTTTTGCCATCGTTTTTGCCGGCAACGTCAGAGAGCATCAAGAGTTTCGAGGAAGCCCAGCAGTTTAAGCAGGTAAAGGGGAGTCTTTTGTTGGTTCATATAACATTAGATTCCGGGGAAAATATAAGCCGAGCGGCTCTGATTTTCAGAGAGAACATCGAAAATATTATGCCGCTGTATTCGGAGAAGGAATATCTCAATCGGAATGTTATGGGGTTCAAGGATAAAATGGCCGCTATCGAGGAGGCGAGATACGCATTAAATCTGGGATTGGAACGAAAAAAGTCCACACTGGAGAAATTAAAGAAGCTGAATTCTGATGGATTAGATAAACTGCCGAGCGATAATATCGTTCTGCAGTTTAGCGATATGAAGGACAGCAGTGTTTATCTGCCTTTGCCGTATCAAAGACAAGCCGTCGAAACGCAGATAATCAATATCGAGGAACAGATTAGGGCTAACAGTGAGATGTATGGTTATTATGCGGATTTACTCAAGTTAAACGAAAAACTTTTCAGCTTTGCGAACAAGGCGATAGCTTCGGATAGTACGCTTGGGCAGTTCCATTCGTCTTTGACTGATACGCAGGCTGAATACAGGGACAATGCGAAAGCGGCGGATTATTTGAGCGCTTATATCAAGAGGGTGGAAAACAAGGTGGCCATTAATATGCCGATTACGGAAAAGCCGCAGATATGCCCCATTGCCAAAGGAACGGTAAAGAAGACAGGCATAGTTTTCGTAATAGCGTTTATGTTATCGGTATTCACGGCCTTTCTTCGCGAAGGCCTTGAGAAAAGAGAAGTAAGAAATGAGAAATGAGAAAAAAGTACAAAGTCAAATAACTTCTAACTTCTAACTTCTCATTTCTAACTTCTAACTTTTTTCGCACCCGACGGGGACGGAGTGCGCCTGGAATCAAGTGTTTTGTTCGGATAGAGGAACCGATGATTCGCTCCTTGCAGCGGACGAATTGTCCCTCGGAGTGAATGACTCGCTGAAATGTACGGATGATCTGTGTAAGGCTGCGGGTGGATTGTTCTCCGGAACGGATGACTTGTATGAACCAACGGATAATAGGTGGAAGCCAGCGGATGATCGATTCCTGAGCAAGACAGTGTTTTTGGCCTAAAAACCGGCTTTTACCACGAAGTTAAAGAAGACCACGAAGATTGGGAAAGATAAGTGATAGTTACCTGTTGTATTTAATTTCGTGTTCTTCGCGTCCTTCGTGGTGAGATAAATCTGCGGAATCCGTGAAATCCGCGGTTGAAAATAAAAACACCATCGTTTAACAGCACTGAATAGTTCCGCAATGTGTGGGGCATCAATGTTTAACTCTCTTAATGAAAGGTTTTAAAAATGGCAGATTACATTCCACGATCAGACACAGCATTTCAGGCATGGGTGAACAACTTTATTACCTATGCCAACACCCATCTCCCCGATTTGGGTCTGATGCCCCCCGATACGATTCCACTATCGGCGGCCAATACGGATTTTGCTGCAAAAATGACGGATAATGTTACCGCCCAGCAGACAGCGCAATCGGCACGTCAGGCAAAGGATGACAGTCGCGATGCTCTCGAGACTGCGATAAGGCAGTTAGCACAGAGACTTCAGGCATCTGCCAGTGTTAATGATGCCGAGCGTGCAGGGCTTGGAATTACCGTATCTGATACTGTCAAAACAATGTCAGCCGGCGGTATTGCGACAAGGCCTGTAGGAGTTGTCGATACCAGTCAGCGTCTGCGTCATGAGATTCGCTTTTCTGATGAATCGACTCCGACAAAGCGTGCCAAACCGACTGGTGTTATGGGTTGTGAGATTTGGGTTGCGGTCTCTGTTGTGGGCGAAGCGGCTCCGACGAGTGCTGATGGGCTTAGTTTTTTGTCGCTGGATACGGCCAGTCCGTATGTTGCCGAATATGATGGCAAGAGTGGCGGCAAGACGGCTCATTATATGCTGCGATGGGTCAAAACCGGCGGGGAAAAAGGACCCTGGTCCGAAACTGTCAGCGCAACGATAGTAGCGTAAGAGTTTGAAGTAAACCCTCAGCCGTTGACTGAAAATGTTGACGGCTGGGGATATTTTTAATCGCTGATTTCTGAGAGCTGATCGCTGAAAGCTATTATTAACTTCTACCTTCTTATTGCTGACAGCCTTTTAATATCTGATAGCTGAAATCTGATAACGGACAGCTACTTTTGTAATTGTGAGAAATTTTTTAAAAATATTTTTATCCTTACCCATGTTGATTAGTGGTAATGGCCGTGCTTGTAATATTATGCGGCGTTAGCCATGTGCCGGAGACGGGCAAATGACAAAAAACAAACAAGTCTCTTTAAATTTCCAATGAACCTTATAAAGAAAAACATAGCTGCTAATTTTGCCGGAAGTATATGGCAGAGTCTGATGTCATTAATTTTTATCCCGCTTTATATCAAATTCATGGGGATTGAATCGTGGGGGCTAATTGGTATTTATGCCATACTTCAAACAGTATTTAGCCTTTTAGATATGGGATTAAGCAATACATTAAACCGTGAAATGGCGAGGCTTTCCGTGTTGCCTGGTAAGGAACAGGAAATGCGTAATCTTGTCCGTACTATGGAAACACTTTACTGGGGTGTTGCTGTTTTTGTAGGGATTGTCGTTGCATTATTATCATCATTTATTGCAAATCACTGGGTAAAAGCCGGGCAGTTATCTCCTAAAACCATCGAACAGGCTATTCTAATTATGGGCTTCGTAACAGCTCTTCAGTTGCCGATAGGATTTTATTCCGGTGGGCTGATGGGGTTACAGAGGCAGGTTTTGCTTAATGCGATAAATATCAGCGTGAGTACTTTACGCGGTGCCGGAGCTGTTCTGGTTTTATGGCTGATTTTGCCAACAATTCAGGCCTTTTTTTTATGGCAAATAGTTGCCAGTGCGGTAAATATTCTTTTATTAGCTTTATTTCTTTGGCGAAGATTACCAATTAGTGATAACAAAGCGGTTTTCCAAAAGCAACTCTTCCTAGGTATTTGGAAATTTGCTGCTGGAATGAGCGGGATTACGGCTATGTCGGTAATTCTTACACAGTTGGATAAGGTTATATTGAGCAAAATGCTTTCTCTTGAGATGTTTGGTTATTACACGCTTGCCAGTGTCGTAGCAACGGGCCTTGTTCGCCTGTTCCAACCGGTTTTTTACAGTATTTATCCAAGATTTACACAATTAGCCTCTATAGATGATCAGGATGGATTAAAACAACTCTATCATAAAAGCTGCCAGTTAATGTCAGTCCTGATTCTGCCTGTTGCTATCGTTATTGCAATGTTTTCTTATGAATTAATGCTTCTCTGGGCGCAGAATCAGGTAACTGCGGAGAATACCCATATTTTGATAAGTATTCTGATTTGTGGTACAGCTATTAACGGATTGATGAATCTTCCATACGCGCTGCAATTGGCTTTTGGATGGACGAGTTTATCTTTTTTAAAAACTTTAATTGCGGTGATTTTATTTGTACCGCTAATTATTTATATGACGGCACACTACGGTGCGATTGGCGCAGCCTGTACGTGGCTAACTTTGCACCTTGGGCTTTTTTTCTTTGAAATTCCAATAATGCACACTCGGTTATTACATAAAGAAAAATGGCGGTGGTATTTGCAGGATGTATTTTTACCACTTGTCGCAATTGTTGCAATAGTAGGTTTGTGGCGGTTATTTATAGACAGACAGGCTTCACAATTGATAATGCTTGCAGGCATAGTCTCAATTTTACCCTTAACATTTTGTGTTGCCGCAATTGTAACGCCTGCAACACGAATATGGTTACTTGGGCAAGTATATAAAATCCGCAAAATAGTTAGTATCAGGAGTATTTAATGAAACGCCTAACGCTGGTAAATGTGAGCCAGGGATTTTTTAAGGAAACGATTCCTCTGGGACTTTCTTCCATTTCTGGCTATCTTAAACAGTATGCTCCTCCAATGGAGATAACACTACTGGACTCAAATTGTCAGGATATATATCAATCCTTTAAGCCTACCGACATCGTCGGGATAAGTGCCGTTACACAGGATATTAAAAATGCGATTCATTTCGCAGAATTTGTAAAATCTAAATCAGACGTACCAGTTGTTTTGGGCGGAGTGCACATTTCCACATATCTTAAACTTCCTGAACAATTTGATGTTGGTGTCATCGGTGAGGGCGAAGATGCCATGTTGGAATTGATGAGCCTGTCGGATTTCTCCATAGATAATCTGAAAACGGTAAAAGGCATTTGTTATAATGAGCAAGGCAAAACTGTTTTTACTGAATCACGCCCTTTAATTTCTAAACTGGACAACATACCGATTCCAGACAGGGATATCGCCAACCTTGACTACTATCTGCAAGATCGTCATGTAATACCATACCACATTGGCCGCACGTTAACAATGATAACAAGCAGGGGCTGTCCATTTAACTGCATTTTCTGTTCGACAAGGGTACATTGGAAAAAATTCAGAGCTTTTTCAGCCGAACGTGTAATAGAAGAAATTGAGCTTTTAATAAAAAAATATAATGTCGAAATTATACACATATTTGATGATTTATTTATTGCCGATAAGAAAAGATTATCAAAAATTCATAAGTATATCGTTGAAAAAGGAATTTACAAAAAAGTAAAATTCATGTGCTTAGTTAGATCAGATATGGTTGATGATTCTACTATGAAGATGTTAAAAGAAATGAATGTGGTTGTAACTGGGATTGGAATGGAGTCAGGTTGTTCCGATATGCTTGAATATCTTAAATGCCGAACTACTACCATAAATGATAATCGCCGTGCAATTGAACTTGCAAATCGTTATAATCTTCCAGCCATGGGGTCTTTTATGCTGGGAAATCCCAATGAAACGGAAGATGAACTGCTTGAAACATTAAAATTTGTTCAGGGCTATCGTTACTCTCCTTTTCTGATACCGCTCTCGTATATTTCCACAGCTTTTCCAGGCACAGAATTCTGGAATTACGCAAAAAATAAAGGAATTAATGTTGAAGATTTTGATAACATCGTTATGGATATACCTAAAAAGCCAGAGCCGCTGAAAAAGGCCCCGCTTTTGACGGATATCCCTCTGGACAGATTTTTTCCAATTGTCCGGCTTTTTGCAAAGGAAACTGCATACGCAGAGGTCAAACGGCGTATCTTTTTGCCTGAAAGTTTTTTTAGTCTGATTTGGGCATATCTTTGGGGTATTCACATAGAAAGAAGTATAATCAGAGGCATCATAGAAGTAACGAGAATAAGGCATCACTTTATCAAATATCGTAATTTATTTAGCAACTCAAAGGGTTGATTATATGTATTATTCACAGTTTGGTGAAGACAAAATTCTTTTTGAAATTTTCCAGGGAAAGACCAGCGGAGTCTGTGTCGAAGTTGGTGCAAACAATGGGGTCGATGACAGTACCTCATTGTTTTTTGAAAAGATAGGGTGGAAGTGCATATTAGTAGAGCCAAATCCATCCCTATGTCGAGAAATTCGCGCATCACGCAATGCGTTGATTTATGAATGTGCAGCTTCCAATCAGAGCGGCATAAGAACTCTCTACGTGGCTGAGGGAGCGGCAAGGTCGGATGGTGTATCGACAATAAGCAATAACAAAGAAGATCATGAGAGAATCAAAAGTTTAGGATTCAAAAGCCGCCCTGTACAGGTGCAAGCGATGACCATAAACGAAATTTTAGTAGATGCAAAGATTGATGGTAACATTGATTTTATCTCTATTGACGTTGAAGGGCATGAGTATGAAGCAATCGAAGGTTTCTCTCTTGAAAGATGGAAGCCAACGATAATACTGGTTGAAGACAATTCCAGCTTTGAGAACAATACTGTAAGCAAATATTTAAAAAATCTTGGCTATTTCAGATTCCAGAGAACCGGCGTAAATGATTGGTATGCACATCGGACAAATAAACGACTCGTGAATATGAAAAGCAAAGCTCGGATAATATGGGTTGCATCTAAAATAAGAGTAAAAAACAGGCTACGAAAAATACCTCTAATCTTAAAAATTAGAGATTACTTTAGAGCATAGGAAACCAAAAGCCATGTCATTCATCTCGCTTTCTATATGTATTCCTACGTATAACTTTGGGAAATTCATCGGGCAGACTCTGGATAGTATTCTCCCTAATCTTACCGAGGGCGTGGAGGTGGTTATTCTGGACGGCGGTTCAACAGATGATACCGCCTATGTTGTCGCACAAAAACAGCGAGACTTTCCCCATATCGTATATCACCGGCAGGAATTTAGAGGAGGAATTGATAGGGACATTGCGAAAGTTATTAGTCTGGCTAAAGGTATTTATTGTTGGCTGTTTTCCGCTGATGACATTATGTTGTCTGACGCGGTGGACAAGGTACTTGGCTTTATACAGTCCAATTGTGATATCTACTTGTGTGAGCACATAATATGTGATTATGAAATGCAACCCATAAGAGAATACCCGATTTTGAATGATATTACTACTCCGGAGATTTTTGATCTTGGGAACCCAATACAGCGGCAAAGATATTTTAGTCATGCGATTACAAGTGAAGCATTCTTCAGTTTTTTATCTGGTCCAATTTTCAGAAAAGATGTATGGGATAGAGCAGATGGGATTCCGGAGTCTTTTTACAATACATGCTGGGGATTGGCAGGAAGGTTTCTGAGTTTGGTGCCTGACGGGCTGACAGTCCACTATTTGAGAAAAAATCTACTTTGTATGCGCGGCGGAAATGATTCATTTAGTGAACATGGTCTTGTTAATCGGCTGCGGATTTCTGTTGAAGGATTTGCTCATATAGCAGATACAATCTTTGGCAAAGACTCGCAGGAAGCTTTTCATATTAGAAGAGTGATAAGAAAGGAATGGCCTTTGCGTACTTTAATGTCAATTAAGCGGTTAACCGCGGTTTTTCCGCAAAAAGAAAATATTACAGCGTTAAATAAAGTTGTGGCAGAACATTATTTGAATGCAGGTTTTGGGAATATGTGCAGGTATGTGCTTTTTAGGTTGGTGCCTATATCATTGTTGAAATGGGTGTATTTACTAAAAACCGTCCTGATTAAGAACAGTTTTTTTAGACGGGCAAAGTCCCTGGTGAAGGAGTAAGTATGCCTTTTATCAAACAGAGAAAACACGGATGAAATTGCCTTTACTATCCATTTGCATCGCTACTTACAACCGCGCCGGTTATATCGGTGAAACTCTGGATAGTATTATTCCACAGTTGGATGACGAGGTTGAGTTGTTAGTGGTTGACGGAGCCTCGACCGACAATACTGAAGCTATTGTACGGGAATTTGCTCAAAAAGAATCTCGCATCCGTTACATTCGCCTTCCTGTCAAGGGAGGGGTTGACCATGATTATGACAAGTCAGTTGAGCTTGCCCATGGCGAATTCTGCTGGTTTTTCACTGACGATGACCTGCTCAGACCTGGAGCAGTTGCTGCTGTAAAAACAGCTATCAAAAAAGGCTATGATTTAGTAGTTGTGAATTTCGAACTGCGCGACCGCCAACTATCAACCGTCTTGAAACATCAGCAGATTGTCATACAAGGCAACAAAGTTTATGCTCCCAATGACATGGAAAGTTTTTTCGTTGATGCGTTGGATTGTCTTTCCTTTATTGGGGCCATGGTGATACGTCGCAGTCTCTGGTTGAATCGTGACCGTGAATTATATTTCGGTACTGAATTTAATCATATTGGTGTAATCTTCCAGAAACCTATGACGGCACCTGCGGCCATTCTTTCTGATCCATATATAATCGCCCGTGCGGGCAACCACCAGTGGGCACCACGCAGCTTTGAGGTCTGGATGTTTAAATGGCCCAAACTGGTTTGGTCTTTTAAGGATATTTCTAATGAAGCCAAGCTGATGGTTATTCATAGGGAACCGTGGCGGAAATTTAAGAATCTTATTCGCCATCGAAGCATAGGTGGTTACAACATCCAATTCTACCGCGAACATTTTTCAACCATGAGAGCAAATGTTTTATGGAAATTTTGTGCCTGGCTAATAGCTTGCTTTCCAAGGAAAAGTATTGTTGGATTTCATTGTCTTTATAGTTATATTAAACACTCTTTGGCATAAGAACCGAATTTAAGGAGATAACTTTATGCACTTGATTAAACGTAAAAGCTGCCGAGTTTGTGGTTCAACAGCCCTGACGCAGGTAATCAATCTTGGCGAACAGCATCTTCAGGGGTCGTTTGTAAAACCAGGCAAGGAAATGCCTCCTATGAGGAAAATTCCTCTGTCTCTCGTCCGATGTGATCCTACGAAAGATGAAAAGGCCTGCGGTTTGCTACAAATGGAACATACGGTGCCGCCAGAAGTTTTATACTCCGCTTACTGGTATCGTTCCGGCACAAACAATACCATGAAAAATCACCTAAAAGGCATTGCTAAAGAAGCCGTTTCGATGCTTAATAAATCGAGCGGTTTAGTTCTTGATATCGGGTGCAACGATGGAACATTATTAGGTTTCTATCCTGAAGGATTTCGCAAATACGGGGTTGACCCATCAGATGTCGCCCAGGAGATTGACAAAAAAACCGCAACAGTCATTCAGGATATATTTCCATCGGATGAACTTCTGAACAGTTTACAGAAAACAAAAATGGACATCATTACTTCCATCGCAATGTTTTACGATTTGGAAGACCCCGTTACGTTTGCCAGGGGTATAAAAAACATCCTTGCACCGGAAGGCATTTGGATTTTTGAAATGTCCTATATGCCTATGATGCTGAAAATGACTTCTTACGATACGATTTGCCATGAGCATTTGGAATTCTACAGCCTTGCGGTGATAGAATATATTCTAAAACAAAGCGGTATGAAGATTTTAAATGTGGCTCTTAATGATATCAATGGCGGGAGTCTACGCTGTTATGCAACACACAATACAAACTTTAAATATAAAAACGAACACCACCTTCAAAATATCAAGGCAATGCATCAGGACGAGTTTGACCTTGAATTGGATACAGACAAACCATACAAAAATTTCCAGAATAGAATTAATGTTCATCGTGATGAATTGATTACTTTACTAAAAAAACTTAAGAGTGAAGGAAAAAAAATTCATATATATGGCGCTTCAACAAAGGGCAACACTATCCTGCAATGGTGCGACATTGACAATAGAATTATCGATTGCGCCGCTGAAAGGAATCCTGATAAATATGGCGCTCACACGCTTGGTACGGATATTCCGATTGTCAGCGAGGCCGAGTCGCGTGCAATGAATCCTGATTATTATCTTGTACTGCCGTGGCACTTCAAGGCCGAGTTCATTGAAAGAGAACAGGATATTCTCAAGCAGGGAACGCGCCTGATATTCCCGCTTCCAAAGGTAGAAATCGTCTCTAATGAACGGGTATTCGGCCGGTGAAAGCTTGACATTCGGTGTCAATGGCAGGGATGAATACTATCTATTTAAAGTAATTTTTTAATGAAAAACTTTCTATATCCAATAGTCGGCAGAAGCAGTTTAATATTTGATTTTTTTTTAAAGCTAACTGCAAAAAGCAGAAAAGAGAAAAGTCAATACGATAAAACTGGTATACTTTTTGAGATACCTCAAAAAGTAAATATTTTGCACAAAGATAATGAGTGTATATTTGTTGATTACAATCGATTGTCTCACTCATTTTGGCGAGCACAGGAATTTTCTTTATATGAAAAATATAAAGATTTCATAAAACGTCCCCTGATGGATTTTGGTTGCGGAGATGGGTCGTTTGCATCAGTATTGTTTGATGGCATAGAATATGGGGTTGATAATGACCAGGAAGCCTTATCAATTGCTGCGAAGTTAAAGATATATCAAAAGTTGATACAAAACAGAGGTACGCAGATGTCAATTGAAAACGGCTCTGTGTCAACAATTATTTCCAACTCTGTGCTTGAACATGTTGTTGAACCGGATAATACTTTTTCGCAACTATACAAAATACTAAAAAAGGATGGTAATTTGATTTTTACGGTTCCGACAACATATTTTACGGAGCATTTAAAAAAGTATTTTGGTTATAAAGAAAGTATGAAAATAAATTCAGAATCTTATCATTATAATATGTTTTCTAAAATACAATGGGAAGAATTGATTAAAAAGCATGGATTTTCAATATTAAAAGTTGTCGAATATCAGCCAGATTGGTTTACATTTTATTATCGCATGTTAAGGTTAATAGGTCGGAGAGGTATAGGGAGAATCGTGCCGGATATTAACCGGAAAGTTTGGGACATTGCGAAAAACCGACTGGTTAATATGGTTAAAAAATCCATTTCTGAAACAAATAGCGGCGCAAACATCTTTGTAATTGCTAAAAAGCAATAAAATGATTAAAAGCTTTATTTTTTTGTATCATTTTTTTTCATTTATTTATGCATTTGGAACATTTAAAAAAGGCATATAATTAGGCACAAACATCTCAATATCATTCAGGTTCTGTTAATAATTGCGTATTTTTCGCTGCCGTTTACTTATGCGCTTACCATAAATATTGGGTTTCCTCTTAAGATTTACGAATTGAGCTTTATATTGATAGCAATTTTATTGCTACTAAATAGTCTTTTGAACAAGAACCTGTTCATGAAGTATATGCGAGAAGATAAGAAAATTTTGAATTCGTTGATATGTTTTTTTGTATTTTACTTGGTTTCAACCATGGTGGGCATTTTTCTTATAGTACAGGTTGTTGAAATTCCGGGCTGGGCCACGGGAAGATTTAATCCGGTTGCGGGAACAATATTGGAATTAGGATACATTTTTCTGAATGTCTTCGTATTTGCGATAAGCTTGAGTTCGGGCAAAGAGATAAAAGAAGAACTTATTAACTCATGGCTGGCGGGCGCAACATTGGCAAGTTTCTATTCGATTTATCTTGCGATATGCTCAGCGGCTGGAAAAATCCCATATAAACTTCCCGGAATGATTCAGGAATTTCAGTATTCTTCCACCGTAGCCGGCCTGTCTCTTATAAGGCAAGGTACTTTTCTTGAGGGAAACTTCATGGGAGGATTTGCGGTACTTAGTTTTGTTATGACTGTATATATGTATGAAAGTACAAAAAAGTCAGGATATTTTTTATTGGCCGCCTTGTTCTTTTTTACAACCCTATTGACTTTTTCAACAATATCATTACTTTCACTGGTAATATTTATGATTTTATATTGTCTATACAAAATCAGGCAATTAAAAAATATGACTGGCATCATATTCATACTTCTTTTTCTTTTATTGATTATTAGTGTCGTAAGAACCAGTCTTTTCAGAGAGATGGTTTTTTCGAAAATATTCATCGACAGGGAAAGTAACTATTCGATGGCCATGTCAAGATTAGACAGGATAAACCAGTCGATTACCGGCCTGAAAATATTCTGTGAGTATCCTGCAACAGGGGTAGGACCCGGAAATTACGGGTTGTATTATGAAAAATTTATTTATGATAAACATTTTGCCTCGGGCAACTTCAAACACATTTCCAATAATGTTTATATCAAATTGTTATCAGAAGGCGGCATTATGGCTTTTTCAACTTTTCTGCTCTTTATGGTTTTAATCTTTCTCAAATACATTCGGCACAGGAAAAACAGATATGCTGACGTGACTGCGGTACTCTTATATGGAATGATATGCATTATGATTATTTTTATGGCTTATCCTACCTTTAACCTGACATTTCTTTGGGCGTATTTTGCAATAGTTGTTTTGTCAACCGGACAAAACAAAGGGCAAAAAGGAGGTTGCGTATGAAGTTTTTGCTGGTTAACTGTTTAAACCTTGAAGAAGGGATGCGCTGCAGAGAGGACTCTTCCGAACAACTCGGCATCCTCTATATTGCATCTTCCCTGAGGACACATTTTTCGGAGAAAGAACTCGAAATAAAGGTTTCTTACGGGCTATCTTCTTCGCTGCTCAACGAATTTAAACCGGATATTGTCGGGCTATCGTCCGTATCTCAGAATTATCACATCACACAGAAATATGCGGCAATCTGCAAGTCGCTTGGTATGGCTGTGATTATAGGTGGCGTCCATATATCGACCCTGCCCCACACTCTTACCAAAGATATGGATATAGGAGTTATAAATGAAGGGGAAGAAACGGTAGTAGAGATAATGAAAGTCTTTATGGAAGAGGGAAGATTCCCCAGAGAAAGGTTAGAGGGGATAAAGGGCATAGTTTTCTATGATGGAAATAGGATCATAAAGACTCTTCCGCGAGAGCGTATAGAGAACCTCGACAGCCTTCCTATGCCAGCCAGAGATCTGTATTATCATCCGAGAAGAGGCATTTTTACTTCAAGAGGGTGCCCCTATGACTGCGTTTTCTGCTTTTCAAAGCCCTTCTGGGGGAAAAAACCCAGGTTTTTCTCCCCGGAATATGTCATAAAGGAAATGGTAGAGATGGCAGAGAAATTCAATATCTCCCAGATATCTATTTATGACGACCTTTTTACAACAAACAAAACCCGCTTTAAAAAAATCGTTCAGCTTATAAGAGATGCCGGGCTGCACAAAAAAATAACATTTAATTGCAATATGAGGGCAAATGAGGTTACAGACGAAGTCGCTTCGCTCCTTAAGAGTATGAACGTTATCCATGTCTTTCTGGGCATAGAATCTGGCAATGACAGGGTTCTTAAATATCTTAAAAGGCAGGCCGCAACCGTCGAGCAGAACTACAATGCAATAAGGATTCTCAAAAAGCATAAGATCGTCACCTATGGAGGTATTATTATCGGTTCTCCCGATGAAACCAGAGAGGAGATAATGGACACATACAGATTTCTATGCAAATCGAAAATGGATGCCTTTTCGCCGCTTATGCTTACGCCGCTGCCCGGCACTCCCGTGTGGGAGCTTGCAAAAAAAAGAGGACTGGTTTCGGATTTTATGGACTGGAGTATCTTAAGAGAGGAATTTAACGAGGTGGCTGACAGGCACATAATAATGTCAGAGACGTTATCGAGGGATGAACTTTCCAGCCTGTATATGAAATTCAAGAGACTGGCAAAAAGAAAACTCTTTTGCCTCGGCTTGACTCATCCATTTCTTGGCATAAGAGAAATGATAAGGGTTTTAAAGAGACAGTTTCATTATTTAAAACTTTTGTATTCAAAAAATGTCATAAAGGCTGACAAAATGCCTGAGTAGTGTTGGAATCTCATTTCTGTCTTATTCAAAGAATTTACCTGGAAGAAACAATGCGAATATATATTAATGCTCGTTTTTTAACACAACCAGTTACAGGTGTTCAACGTGGCGCTGTTGAATTAGTGAAAGCATTAGATATGTTAATAGATAGAGGGGAAATAGATTCAAGTCAATATTCATTCTGCTTACTGTCACCCAATAAGGTAAGGTACGAACTCAACTTAAAGCATATTCCATTACATAAGGTTGGCTTCCTTTCTGGTCATGCCTGGGAGCAAATTGAATTGCCCTTATATTCTTATAGTGGTCTTTTGATAAGTTTATGTAATGCAGCCCCTCTACTAAAATTTAATCAAATAGTTACAATACACGATGCTTTAGTATTTGGTTTACCCCAAGCGTTTTCTATTGCTTTCAGAACGTGGTACAAACTGCTTTCAAAAGTGCTGGGGATTACTGCCAGAAAGATTATTACTGATTCATTTTTTTCAAAAGGAGAGTTGATCAAGTATTGTGGAATAGCTGAAAGCAAGTTGCGGGTGCTTTATTTTGGGAAAGACCATATCTTGTCAGTTAAACCGGGCGATAACTTTTTGGAAAAACATAGATTATTGGACAAACCATTCCTATTAGTTGTGAGCAGTATTAATAATCCAAATAAGAATTTTAATTCTATTGTGAAGGCTATGGAACTTCTTGGGAATATGAAATTCGATGTTGTTATAACCGGCGGCACTAAATTGCATCCTAACGTATTCAGTCAATTGGGAATCCCTCTGTCTTTAAGTAATCTAAAGAATGTTGGTTATGTGAACGATAGCGAGCTTAGAACGCTTTACGAGCATGCCGCGTGTTTTGCTTACCCCTCGTTCTATGAAGGTTTTGGGCTGCCTCCCTTAGAAGCAATGACTTGTGGATGTCCTGTTGTTGTTTCTAATACTTCGTCTTTACCTGAGGTTTGTGGAGAAGCGGCTTATTATGTTAATCCCTATAGCGTGGAAAGCATTGCAGAAGGGATACATAAAGTTTTAACAGATGAAGATTTGAGAAAGTCTTTAATTCAAAAAGGTTTTGAAAGAGTTAAGATGTTTAGTTGGGAGAACTATGCTCGAGAAGCTTTAAAGATTTTTGAAGAGGTACTCCATTCATGAAAATAGCAATCGTTCATGACTATCTGAATCAATATGGCGGGGCTGAAAAAGTAGTGGAGGTGCTGCATGATGTTTTTCCCGATGCACCGATTTACACCTCTATTTATATTCCTGAAAATATGCCTGAATGTTTTAGGGAAATGGATATTCGAACCTCATTTATGCAGAAACTTCCATTTTTGAACAAACATTTTAAAAAATATCTTATGTTATATCCAAAAGCGTTTAAAAGTTTTGATTTAAGCGAATATGATGTGATATTAAGCAGCAGCAGTGCCTTTGCCAAGGGCGTTAATATCAATTCAAACATTTTGCATATTTGTTATTGTTATTCGCCGATGAGGTTCGTATGGAATTATGAAAGTTATATCGAAAAAGAGAGGTTCAGTGGAATTGTTAGGAAAATACTTCCCTTTTTTATTGCTCGGCTTCGGCAATGGGATTTGAAGACGAACAACAATGTTGATTATTTCATTGCTATCTCAAAATATATACAAGACAGAATTATGCGGTGCTATGGGTGCAAATCGGAAGTGATTTATCCCCCTGTAAACGTGAAAGATTTAAAAATATCACAGGAGACATCGGATTATTTTCTGGTAGTTTCTCGTTTGAATGCTTATAAGAGAATAGACTTGGCAATTAAGGCATTTAATCAGCTTGGACTGCCATTGGAGATAATCGGAGATGGCACTGAAAGAAAGTTTCTGGAGCGATTGGCCGGACCGAATGTGAAATTCCTTGGCAAAGTATCAATGGATGTTTTGACGGAAAAATATAGTCAGTGTCAGGCAGTTATTTTCCCCGGAGATGAAGATTTCGGTATTGTCCCTGTAGAGGCACAAGCGTGTGGTCGTCCGGTCATTGCCTATGCTGCAGGTGGGGCATTGGAAACTGTTATTGAAAATATAACCGGCATATTTTTTAAAGAGCCTACTGTTGAATCTTTAGTTGAAGCGGTAAAGAAGCTTAATACAATAAAGAGCGGTTTTAGCTGTGAGACGATAAGGGAAAATGTGTTTCAGTTTGATGAAGAGATATTTAAAAGAAAAATTAAAGCCTTCGTCGAAAAGAAATACAGTGAATTTAGAAAGGAACAAAGACCATGAAAAAAGCATTAATCACCGGTATAACCGGGCAGGATGGTTCATATTTGTCTGAGTTCCTCATAGAGAAAGGGTATGAAGTTCATGGTATTGTCAGGAGAGTGGCCTTTGAAGCCCCGGAGCATAGATTGTGGCGAGTAAGACATCTTTTAGATAAACTTATTTTACATCCCGGCTCTCTGGAAAGTTATGCCAGCGTCTTTAAGGTAATACAAAAAGTAAAGCCTGATGAGTGCTACCATTTAGCTGCTCAAAGCTTTGTAAGTTATTCTTTTGAGGATGCGTTTTCAACTTTTAACACCAATGTCAATGGAACGCATTTTGTTTTATCCGCTATAAATGAGACGGCTCCTGAATGTAAATTTTACTTTGCTGCCTCAAGTGAGATGTTTGGTAAGGCTAAAGAGACGCCACAGAATGAATCTACGGTTTTCCATCCTCGCTCACCCTATGGTATTTCAAAAGTGGCTGGTTTCCACTTAACCCAGAATTACCGCGAAGCGTACAATATATTTGCCTGCAACGGAATACTTTTTAATCACGAATCACCGCGAAGAGGATTTGAATTTGTAACCAGAAAGATAACCAGAGCGGTTGCCGAGATTAAACTTGGAAAAAGAAAAGAATTAAGGCTGGGAAACTTAGATGCAAAGCGAGACTGGGGGTTTGCCGGAGATTATATCAAGGCGATGTGGATGATGCTCCAGCAGGACAAGCCGGATGATTATGTAATTGCCACAGGAAAGACTTATTCGGTAAAGGAATTTGTAGAAAAGGCTTTTGAGTATGTTGGGCTTAACTGGCAGGATTATGTAGTGTCGGATTCGATGTTTTATCGACCCTCGGAAGTTCATTTACTTCAGGGCGATTTCAGCAAAGCAGCAGAAAAACTCCCATGGCACCCCACAATGGATTTTAGCGAATTAATCAGATTGATGATTGATGAGGACTTAAAAGATTTAAAGAGAGTGTAAAATAACGGTCGGTAGAATTATCCAATGATCAAAATCTCACGTAAAAAAATACAACCCGTCTATATTGCTATGGACATATTTCTTGTAGCGATAGCGTTTTTCGTTCCTTATCTCTTTAAACATAATAGCATCCACAGTTTATTCATTAGCATCAACCTTCCTAACGCCACCGAATACTGCTTTATTTTTGCTCTTGAAGTTATATTTGTTGTCAGCAGTTTTAGATACAAACGTTTATACAGCACAGATAGAGGGTTAACTATACCAAAAGAGTTCAAAAGAGTATTTGTTTGTGTGCTTTATACTGGTGTTGTAGTTGGTTCGGTCATTTTCTTCGCTCACTACCTGTTTTTTTCACGTTTTGTTTTTATTGTTAACATTATTCTGCTTGTTTTGCTTTTAGGCGGCTGGCGCATAATTAAAAGGCTTATTTTAAGAAAGCTTATCCGCGAAGGTTTCCACAACATAAACATACTGATAGTGGGGGCAGGAAAGGTCAGCGAATTGATAGTGGAGGAAATTAAACAGCGGGCATATTTGGGATTTAATATAGTCGGCTTTCTCGACGACATCCAAACCGGCAGTATCTATGGCAAACCTGTATTAGGCAAACTTTCGGATTTTGTCGAGGTTACCAAAAAATATTTTATAGATGACGTTATTATTACGATGTTGCCGGAAAGAAAAGTCATTGCTGAATTAATGGAACAAACGGGGAAAATGCAGTTGGGTGTTATGGTTGTTCCTGAATACTTTGAAGGGTCTTTGCCTGTTGTAGATGTGAACCGTATAGGAGTTGTTCCGGTATTAACATATAACACCAGAAAGCCGCATCCGTCAGAGGCTGTCTCGAAAAGAGCCTTCGACTTTTTTGTTTCTTTGGCTTTGATAGTCCTGCTCTCGCCATTGTTGTTGATTATAGCAATCCTGATAAAATTTAATTCTGCCGGCCCCATATTTTTTAGCAGCAGGAGGGTTGGAATGAAAGGAATAAATTTCAATTTCTACAAGTTTCGCTCAATGGTCAAAAACGCCGACGAATTAAAAGACGAATTGTTAGAGCAAAATGAAGTGCGGGATAAAGTTATGTTTAAAATCAAAAAAGATCCACGTATGACAAAATTAGGGAAATTCTTGAGGCGATATAGTTTCGATGAACTTCCGCAGCTTTTTAACGTTTTAATAGGAAATATGAGTTTGGTAGGGCCGCGTCCTCCTCTCCCCGATGAAGTGGAAAAATACGGCTGTAACCATATCGACAGGCTGTCGATAAAGCCCGGCATAACAGGCCTGTCCCAGATAAAGGGGCGTTCAGATTTGTCCTTCTCTCGATGGGTTAGATGGGACTTGTGGTATATCAACAATTGGTCTTTTGGGCTTGACTTAAAAATACTTTGGGAAACAATTCCCGTCGTCCTGAAAGGAAAAGGGGCATATTAGTAACCCCTTTATTTTCTTTCATATATCAAAACTACCCCTCCTTTCTTGCTTATATGCGATGACCACACCTCCGACATTCCTGATGGAATATTTTTTTCGGAATCACCAGTTTTTTTCACCGTTCGTACTGCATACTTTATATCAGCAGTAAGCTCCCCACTCTCATTTAGCATCCCCTTGCGTTCAGCATAAAAACTAATACGAAGGTCAGGCACTGCAATCAAATCCGCCACAGCGGTATTCTCCTTTAACCATTTCGCGGCCTTTCTGTATCCTTTCTTTTCTGCACCGGTAAGACCGGACAGCTTCACAAAACAAATCAGCATTCCTGTTGTCAGCAGAATGAAAAACCATTTTTGTGTGTTTTTCTGTTTATTCTCATTCCCTTTTATATTAATCCCGCCTATCCAGTCTGCAATTATAAGTAGCCCTGTCGGTATATAAAAAGCAGTAAAGACAATCATAGGCATAAAGTGTCTTCTGCTCATATATCCGAAATTAATGTGCAGCATCATCATCATCGTTACATATATAATTATCAAAGCCGATATAAATAATCTGCCGTCTGCCAGAAACCCCTTCGGCCTTCGGAAATGATAATAAAGGCCGACTATCAGTGGCGGCATAAAAAAATACATCAGATTTTCGCCGATTCTTTCAGTAAATTTTCCAAAGGCCTTTAGCACATCTTTCGGCATTACGGATGCTATATAAGCCGGTTTTTCAATTCTTTCAGATTGAAAATTATTATCTGATATTACAACTTCTTTTAACTTTGGTGGTAAAACCTCACCTCTTATTATGGAGTAAGGAACAGCGGGTATCAAAAATCCAATAATCAGGATAACTGTCAGACCGAGGGCTTTTAACCTGTTAATGCCGGCACTCGGAATAAATAACCCGACTAATAACCAAAGCATTCCATATAACACAATCTGGCCGCATTCAGATCTTATCGCATATCCGATTCCTGCAAATAACCCCCCAGCCGCAAACATCAGCCAATTTCCATTGGCTGTTCCCAGCAGCAGGAATAAAAATGCTGTTGCCAGAAAAAAAAGGTGAGGCCATTCACGGACAATCTCGCTGCCGTATTCTGCCGGATATGGTAAAAATATCAGTATCAATAATGCTATATAGCTACTGCGGGCTCCGACAAGTATCTTACCAATAAAATATAACGGTATCAGAGAAAGCAATCGACACAATAGGCTTACGCTTTGAGCAGAATATATCCACATCTCAACAGATGTGTTATTGCTAATCAAAGCCGCGATTTGGTGTGCTATATAGATGAGAAATGGGTATCCCGATGGATATGTCCCTCGTATGCCTAAGGACGGGTTGCTTGAAAAATTCTTGGCTTGCTCAATGTATATAACGCCGTCTTTATTAACAAGGATGGTTGTGGCAATCAGATATACGCCAATCGCAAGAGCAATCATTATTAAGATTACTATCTTAATAAAATCCTGTTTTTCGACCAATTGTTTTTTCATACCGGAAACCCTGATTACGCCGTCTGCTGTTTTGGCGTTATTTTAGGTTCTACCTCCGCCATTTGCAATAAAAAAGACAAGTCGATAATTCGTCATTCATTTTAGTAATTGGCCTTATTGGGGGCAGGTACAGATAACCGAGTTGCTGTTTTTCTGCCACTGGCTTTCACCACCGAGAACACGAAGGACACGAAGCAAAAAAAGACTTCGGACTTTAGATTTCAGATTAGCGGCGACGGAACGCGGATTCCGCGGATTACACAGATTTGTTTTTTTGCATTTCTATTATTCTTCGTGCGGCATCCTCTAAATCCATGTCATAAAGGTCTAAGGCTTCATCTTCATCTATCTGGATATTAAAAGCATTCTCAACATCACGAAATGATTCTGTTCCTTCAATGATATCCGGTGGGTCGTACGTTGACCACATTAAAGACATATGTTTCCTATCACCATTTTCTCGATGGAAGCGCCGATACTTGTCGTATATCTGATGAAATGTTTTATATGTTCTTTCATATTTAGTCATTTTATCTGCCATTTTTAAACTTATCATTTCGACCGCAGATTATGCGGATTTCCACTGATTTCATTCTGATTGCTGAATCCTGATTTCTGAATACGGCCTTTCTGCCACCAAGGCACTAAGACTACTGACTATTGGCTATTTACTACTATATTTATAATATTGCCGTTATTGTATTTGGCGGCACAGATTCCCCTGCCATACCCTTGAGGTCTTTGGAGTATTTTCGATAAGAAACAAGGCTTACAGCCAGCAATATAACCGCTCCAAACGCTATAAGCGGGAAAAACCATTTTAAATCCATATACTTGAAAATTAACGCGCCGAACCCCGAACCGGCTATTACGCCTATGGAGCTTATCGC
>Ga0209417_1002856_pt1 | contig 24918 bp, 12 predicted proteins | sample RifGroF2_FD_184002 | JGI IMG/M metagenome (GOLD analysis project Ga0209417, IMG submission 184002) | Groundwater microbial communities from Rifle, Colorado, USA - Groundwater F2 (SPAdes) (version 2) | ecosystem: Environmental > Aquatic > Deep subsurface > Groundwater | place: Rifle, Colorado... | reverse complement strand
AAAGTTAATGGTTTGCATTTTAAACATGGTTGTGATTAATGCAGCTAAAAATTTGGCTCGTGCTTTATGCCATCCAAGATTTTTATTGAGAGTTGAAACTAAATCACTATTTTTGTTTTTATCCTTGGTATTCATATCATACATATTGACGTTGTAATCTTATGTAAGATACTGAATATCAAGGTATTAACCAAATTTTCAAAGAGCCTAATTAGCTGTTTATCAGCATGTTATATGTTTTGTCATGTACTAAACAATAAACTACATTGAGAATTAGATTAAAATCTATTTACAATGTTGTTTTATTACATTATATGCTTCGTCTAAGCCAAGTTCAGCAGCTTTACTCCAATCGAAACACGCACCAAATTTATCGCCCAAGTAAAGTTTGGTATATCCTCTGTTAAAATACGCATCAAGCTTTTCGGGATTAAGCTTGAGTGTTTGATTATAATCTTGCATAGCTCCCTTGTGATCTTCTAATCGACTTTTCGAAAAGCCGCGATTGTAAAAAACATCTGGCTCATTATAATTGAGTTCGACTGCCTTGTCGAAATCTATCACAGCTCCCTGATAATCAGCTTGATGGTATTTAATGCTGCCACGACCGAAATAAGCTTCGGCATAATTCGGATTCAACTCAATAGCTTTTGAATAATCTTGTAACGAACCTTGATGATTTGCTAAATTAAATCGAACAAGTCCCCTAACTGAATATGCTTCAGTGTAATTTGGTTTTAATTCTATCGCTTTATTTAAATCGACTTCGGATGTCTTAAAATCACCAAGATTAAAGTAGCAATATGCTCTGTGATAATAGGCTTCAGCATTTTTTACATCAATATTTATAACAACCGTAAAGTCGTCAATTGATTTTCGATACTCTTTTATTTGGGTGTACAATACTGCTCGATAGAAAAAATATTCTTTGTTTTTAGGATTCATCTCAATGCTATGGCTAATATCCTGAATTGCTTGATTCGTATATCCGATATCGTTTTTCAATACGCCTCTTTCGTAATAAGCTCGGCTATCGTACGGATTCATCTCGACAATTTTATTGTAAATATCTAAGATTTTTAACGAAATGCTATGGTCATTACTTTCATTCGAGCCGAGTTTAATTGACTTTTTATAATCATCGATTGCTCCGTAATAATCATTTGTGATGAGTTTTACATTTCCTCTTTTTATATATGCCGAATAATTTTCGGGGCTTAGTTCGATTAATTTATTAAAATCGTCCAATGCTCCTTTGTAATCTTGTAGTTTAAGTTTATTTGAACCGCTAATTTCGTAAATATTTTTATCGCTCGGTCTCAACTGAATCATTTTGTTGTAAAAGTCAAGTATTTTGTTGTAATCAGGCAATTCTTGTTGATGAGAAACCTCTGACTTTAACTCAATGGCTTTATTAAAATCTACAACAGCTCCATTAATGTCTCCCATATTGTACTTTACATTTCCGCGTCCGTAGTAAGCTTTTGCATAAGTAGGCATTATTTCAATAGCTTTATCGAAATCAGCCAATGCTCCATTATTATCCTTCATTTCGCTTTTCAACGTTCCTCGAATTGAATATGATTTTGCATCGGTTGGATTCTTTTCGATGGCTTTATTGTAAATATCAAGCACTCGTTGATAATCGGGCTCATCGGAAACAACAACTTCGGGTTTCAGTTCGAGAGCTTTATTAAAGTCGTCGATTGAACCAAAATAATCTTCAATTTCGTATCGCGAATTCCCTCTGTTATAAAAATACTTCGACTGACTTGGCGATAATTCAATCGCTTTATTGTAATCAACTATTGCCTCGCGATGATTTCCTGTTTTTGCTTTTGAATTTGCTCGTTGATAATATGCATCAGCAAACGAATCATCCAATTCAATTGCTTTTGAAAAAGCGACAATGGCTCCCGAGTAATCTTCAGTTAAATATTTGTTTTCGCCTTCTTTGTAGAAATCTTGCTTTGTCTGACCAAGCGATTTTAAACTTAGGGTCAAAAGAAAAATAAAAAAAATATTTCTCATACGATGTTATTTTTTATTGGCAACAACAATCACCAATTTTATGTTTTAATTTATTAAAGTTGAGACTTTTATTCTAAGTTTTTAAGGGTGTAGGGTAAAAATTTTCAACGACATTATAAATTCAAATAATTAATTGATAAATAGGCGTTTAGATTCAAATTAATCGGGTTATTAACATCTTAAAATCGGATTGCCAAACAAATCGAAAAATTTAGACTGTTATTTTTAACAAGTAACCATATATAAGCACGAAACACATTACCACATTACCACATTAGCACATTAAGAAATTAGCACATTATCCCCTTTCCTCCTTACATTTATTTTGACAAGTTATTTTCTATTTCTATACAGAACCAACAAATTAATTTTTGATACCGAATACATTTTATATTTTTACAAAAAAAACTAAACATACATAATGGAAACCGTACTAAGTGGAATACGTCCGACAGGAAATTTGCATCTCGGAAATTACTTTGGAGCCTTAAGTAATTTCGTAAAAATGCAACACGAGCATAATTGCTACTTTTTTATTGCCGATTATCATTCGTTAACAACCCATCCGAACCCCGAAAATTTACACAATAATGTAAAAATGGTTTTAGCCGAATATCTTGCTTGCGGACTAGATCCAAATGCTGCTACCATTTATATTCAAAGCGATTTGCCCGAAACCGCTGAACTATACTTATTGCTAAATATGAACGCTTACTTGGGCGAACTCGAAAGATGTACTTCGTTTAAAGAAAAAATCAGAAAACAAGTCGAAAATGTAAATGCTGGATTACTTACGTATCCAACCTTAATGGCTGCCGATATTTTGATTCACAAAGCAACCAAAGTTCCAGTCGGAAAAGACCAGGAACAACATTTGGAAATGACTCGTAATTTTGCAAATCGTTTTAATCATATTTATAAAACCGAATATTTTGCCGAACCAGTTGCCTTTAATTTCGGAAAAGATTTGGTTAAGATACCTGGACTCGACGGAAGTGGAAAAATGGGAAAATCAGAAGGAACAAACAACGCTATTTTCTTAATTGACGAGCCCGATGTAATCAGCAAAAAAGTAATGAGAGCAAAAACCGATACTGGTCCAACTCAACAAAATCAGCAAAAACCCGAAGAAATTCAAACCCTTTTCGATTTAATGAAAATTATGTCAACACCCAATACGCTGAGTTATTTTGAAGACAAATACAATGCATGCGAAATTCGATATGGAGACATGAAAAAACAATTGGCTCAAGATATCATTACGTTTACAAGCCCCATTCGCGAAAAAATCAAAGAAATTGCTTCTGACAATGCATATCTTAAAAAAGTTGCAAAAATCGGAGCCGAAAAAGCCAAAGAAAGCGGAGCAAAAACAGTAAAAGAAGTACGAGAAATTATCGGATTTAAATCATTTTAACTAAAAATAAGTTATTTTTACAAAAAATCTAATTAAAACCCAAATCAACATGTCAGAACAAAATGAACAATCAAAAGCAGGAATGGGACTAGGAATAGCTGGTTTCGTTTTAGGAATTATCTCTTTAATTATTTCGTTTATTCCTTGTTTAGGAATGTATGCTGTGTATCCAGGAATTATTGCCGTAATTCTTAGTGCAATTGCCTTATCGCAAGCTACAAAAGCAAATGCCGCAAGAGGATTAATTATTGCAGCTCTAATAATTTCAATCGTTGGAGCGAGCATTGCCGCTTACCAAATGTATTTTTGGAGCAACGCAGCTAGCGAAATGGTTGACCAACTCGAAAATATCGATGATTTTGGCGCTGATTTCGAAAAAGCTCTTAACGACGCAAACCTCGAAGAAGATTTACAAGCTCTTGAAAACGAGTTAAACGAATCGTTAGACAGTGTTGAAATAACCATTAATGGCGACACCACAAAACTGAAAGTTACAGCTACCAAGAAGTAATTAAGCGTGAAGAATTTTTTTTCGCATCCTTATTTGCTTATCAATATAATTTTTGCCGGAGTAATAATTTTAATATTTATTTATTCCGGCATTTTTTCTGCCCAAGAAAACAACCACCCTATTAAATGCCCACATTACGAATTGACGGGGAAACAATGCCCATCGTGCGGAATTTCGAGAAGTTTTTCTGAAATTGTTCGCTTAAAATTCGAAAGTGCACAAACGTATAATCAAAATGGAATAGGAGTATTTTTATTTTTTTTTATACAATTGGGGATGAGAATCGGATTTGGCTTGTTGACAATTATTTATTCAAGCAAAAAAAGAACTCTCATTTTTATCGATAGTTTTGTTTCAATAATATTATTTTTGTGGACATTTTGGGAGTTTATAATATTCAATAACTATTAACGTATTTTATGACAAGATTTTTAATTCTATTTAGCATAATTTCAACCATGTTGGCTTGCAACGAACAAATTGTTGAAGAAGTTGAAAAATATCACAACGACAGCATTCCTGCAGTGATAAACTATTATAAGTTCGAAAACGAACAAAAAATACTATTTAAACAAATTAAATACTATTCGAACAAACAAATTGAAGTAGAAGGCGAGTTCGACGAAAACGGCAAACGCACAGGAGTTTGGACATATTGGACACCCAAAGGAAACAAATGGAGCGAAGGCGGTTTCGAAAATGGATTAAGCCAAGGCAATAGAACCGTATGGCATAAAGACGGAGTGAAATATTACGATGGATATTACAACGAAGGAAAACCCGACAAAAAATGGATATTCTTCAACGAAGAAGGCAAAAAAATTAAAGAAGTTGAATACGAAAAGGGAGTTATTATAAGTCAAAAAGATTTCTAAGATATTTTGGCTTAAATATAGTAACTAGTTACCAACAATGCGAAAAAACTAAAGAAAATGAAAATAATTGTTTAATAACAAAACTAGTAAATGTAAATAAAATATGACTGATGCATTTTTTGAACTTCCTTTCTTTACTAATTTATTAATTTTATTAGTTGCTGCAAAAATATTAGGTGAATTGTTTGAGCGTTTTAAACAACCTTCGATGATTGGAGAAATTTTAGCAGGAATAATTTTAGGTCCAAGTTTATTTAATTTAATTCATAGAACAGAAGACATAAAGGTCATTTCTGAACTTGGAATATTTCTTTTAGTAATTATGGTTGGTCTAGAAATAAATATTAATTCAATACTAAAATCTTTAAAAGGAAGAAATTTGATTATTTCATTAATGGCTTTCTTTATTCCCATAATCTGTGGAACAAGTATCGGTTTATTATTCAATCAAAGTATTATGACATCTTTGTTTATAGGACTTTGTGTTGCGATAACTGCTCTTCCTGTAAGTATAAGAATTTTAATGGATTTAGGTAAAATAAATACCGATATTGGACAAAAGATAATTTCAGTGGCAATTTTTGACGATGTTTTAGCATTGACCATACTTGGTGTTTTAATCAATATACAGGATTCCGATTTTTCCGTCTTTTCAATTTTAAAAGCAGGTTCATTTTCTTTACTTAAGTTAGTAGTGTTTATTGTAATTTTAAGTTCTGTATATATTTTAATAAAGAAGGTTCTTCGTAGGGGCGATTATATTGAGAATTCTTTGAATAAACTTATATCATTATTAAAAGGTAAAGAACCATTATTTGCTTTATTTTTTGTTTTTATTTTATTGTTTTCAACATTTACAGAGACATTAGGACTACATTTCATTGTTGGTGCTTTTTTTGGTTCAATGTTGATAAGTGAGCAATTAATAGGAAAAGACAATTTGAAATCAATAGAAAAAACTACAGGTAATATTTCAATGGGTTTTTTAGCCCCTATCTTTTTTGCAGGTATTGGTCTTGAGTTTAATTTTTTGTCAATCAGTAATATTGGACTTTTAATAGCAGTGCTTTTTGTTTCGTATTTTTCAAAAATTATTGGGGGCTATTTGGGTGGAAGATTTGCAGGACTTAATGGAAAAACATCTTTAACTCTTGGAATAGGTCTTAATGCAAGAGGAATAATGGAATTAGTTATTGCTAATATTGCTTATAATGCAGGTCTTATAAGTACAGAGATTTTTTCAATACTTGTGATAATGGGAATTCTTACAACATTAACAACACCAATCTTGTTAAAAAGAGCATTTAGACATGAATAAAAACGCACCGTTGTTACAAAGGCTAAAATCATGCATTCGCTTCATATTTTTTAATTCCTAAAAAAACTCATATTCGTATATCGTAGTCGAAAGTGGTGTTTTTTCTTCTAAAATATTTCCGTTTTCATCGTAGTGTGTTTCCATTTTATATTGAATATTCCCTTGTGCATCGGTGCGTTCTTCTGTTTTTGTTCTTAACTCATCGTTGTAACTGGTTTTAACTACGAATTGTCGACCATATTTTTGCAACACAAGTCGATTTTGCTCGTCGTATTCTCTGCTTACGCTTTCAATAATTACTTTTTTATTGTTGTATTTTGTAATTTTGCTTATGTTGCTGTTTGCGTCGTATTCGTAATTTAATTCAAAAGCTAAGTTATCGCCTTCGAATTCAAAGCTTTTAATCAATAATCCGTTTGTATCGAATTCGTTTTTAATTTTTTCAATTTGCTTATTTTCGTCGTTAAAAATCGCTTTCTCGAGAATGTTGTTGCTTTCGTTCAGAGTGTAGATTTCCATACCTTCGAATTCACCTTCGTCGTCTTGCAGTTTAATTTCCACAGCAAATCCATTGCGTAAATATGTTTTAATAGTTTGTGAATCATCTGGATATACAATTGTTTCTTTGGTAATTTTTCCTTCGTCGTCTCGTTCAAAAATTGATTTTTCGCCGAGTTCGTCTTCCGATAAATAATTTTGCTGTTCGATTACTCGATTGTTAATGTCGTACGTTGAAACAATTAAATTTTCAAAATCACCGTGATTATCAAATGTTTTATCAATCAACAGATTCCCTTTATCGTCGAAAACTTGCTCAAGTTTTTTAGTTTTCTTCTCGTTTACAATTAGATACGAGATTATTTTTTTAATTCCAGACATTTAAGTATTTTTGATTCGTAATTATATAGAGACTAAAATTATAAATAATTTAAACATATCAATCATGCATCGTAAAAATATTATATTAATTGTTCTTAGCTTTTTGTTTGGTATATCAACTTCTTTCATGAACCTTGATGGTGAAAATGTAAATAAAAATGTATCGACAACCGGAAATCTGAGCTTTTCGATTACGACTTCAACTACCGGATTAAATTTTGCTCCAAAACATGTTGTTGCCGTGTGGATTGAAGATGAATCGGGCGACTTTGTAAAAACCCTAAAAGTTAGAGCAAATTATCAAATCAATTATTTGTATCAATGGAAAAATTCATCGTCTTCAAACACTGTAGATGCCATTACGGGAGCAACTTTAACTTCGCATCAAACTCATAATCTTACTTGGGATTGTACCGATGTTTCGGGAAATGTTGTAATAGATGGAACTTATAAAATTCGAGTCGAATTTTCTGAAAAAAATGGACAGGGTCCTTATACTCAATACACATTTATAAAAGGAGCGACTAGCAACGAATTGAATCCAGCAGACGAGACTTATTTCAAAGATGTGAGTATTGTTTACACGCCTGATGCAACTACGGTTGAGGATGTTGATGCGTCCGATTTTGTAAGTATTTATCCCAATCCTGCGTCCGATTTTGTTGTTCTTTCGTGTAAAAAGCCAATTAACGGAATTACTATTTATAATATGCTTGGACAAGCAATTGACGCCGATATTGTAAAAAACAATCAATTCGAATACCGTATTTCTTTCAAAAAAGAAATTTCGTCTGGAGTTTATTTTTATAAACTTAATTTACAAGGGGCATCAAAAGTAGGGAAGTTTTTAATCGAATTTAATCGACTGTAACGAAAAAAAAATAATAACTGATAATTTTTAATCTAGTAAACTTCGATTTATTTTTCAAGTTTATAAACTTTAACATTACAATTCGGTTAAAAGATGTAATTTAGTAGTTCGATTTGAAAGATGGACATCGTCAGAAAAATAATAAAATATACGCTTTTTTTCTCCATTGGAGTTCTTTTGTTTTGGTGGATTTACCGAGACTTAGAATTCGAGGATTTAAAATCGGAGCTTCACAAAGTAAATTGGTTTTGGATTTTGGCTTCGATAACATTTAGTTTATTGAGCCATTTAAGTCGTGCTATTCGCTGGAAAATGCTAGTCAAACCACTTGGTTATAACATGAAGTTGCGAAATACTTTTCTTGCTGTTTTGGTAATGTATTTTGCAAATTTAATTGTTCCGCGTGCTGGAGAGGTTGCTCGATGTTCGGTTTTAACCAAATATGAAAAAGTTCCATTTACAAGTCTAGTTGGAACAGTTGTAATTGAGCGAATCGCAGATACTGTTACTATGTTTATATTGGCTATTATTGTTTTTGGTTACAATTACGATATGTTCGTTTTATTTTTTGATCAACATCCTGAAATGAGTGAAAATTTTTTCAAGTTGTTTTCAACTCAAAACTTGATTATTGGTTTTGCTCTATTAGCAATAATTGTAGGTTTGATGTTTTTCTTCAGACCATTTAAAAACACGAAAATTGGAAATAAAATTAAATCGTTTTCGAAAGAGTTCAAAAATGGAATTTTTACCATAGCAAAACTCGAAAATAAATGGCACTTTATTTTTCACACATTATTGATTTTTACCCTTTGGTTGCTTATGTTTTCGGCCGTCTTTTTGGCATATCCTCCAACAGAAAATCTAAGTTTAAGCGTTGGAGTATTCGTTTTCTTAATGAGTGGATTTGCAATGTTGGTTCCCGTTCAAGGAGGAATAGGTCCTTGGCATTTTATTGTTTACGAAAGCTTGTTTTTGTACGGAATTGACAAAGCCGACGGAAAAATGTTTGCTTTGATTGGTCACACATCAACAAATCTTATCTATTTGTTTGTTGGCTTTATTGCTTTAATGATACTCCCATTGATAAATAGGAAGATAAAGAACACGATTATAAAATAATTTCCTTATCAAAATCAGGGTTCTAACTTTAATCTATGGAATGATTGCCTAAAAAACTCTCTTAAAATCAAAGGTTACAAAAATTAACCGAACTATTGAATTAACAAACCCGTAATACCAATTACGATTCAATGTGACCGAAACAATTTAAAAATAATACCGATTAAACATCAAAATGTCGCATACTTTCACTTCGTTCTGTATGCTTGTTTTGCTTTAATATCGGCATTAACCATTGTTGTTCCAAAATTTCTTTAACAATCATTTTGAAACACAATCTATCTAACTCAAGCATAACCGACTGATAATTAATTGATTGCAAATTTGTATTTTAGGCTTATTTACTGCTAAACAAAGTTAGAGGCTTATTTCTAATCTTTATACTATTGGCAATTGGTATAAGATACCCGCTTTTGCGGGTATGTGGTAATTTTTTGAGGCACATTCCCTTGAAAATGGGAATCTAAAAAATCACATATGTATCATATGGAAATAGAATCGGTATAATTCTTAAAAAGTATCTCTTTTTAAAATCGAACTCCAGTTTGGAAATGTTGGAATATCTAAAAATGGACAAAAAAATAAGGAGAAGTTCTTTTATTACTCCTCCTTATTTTTGAGATATTTTTCTGTTATAATAAACTTGAGCCTTTCGTCGCTCCTTCTCCTAAATTAATTCCAAGAATTATTTCATGAGTTCCGTTATTATAGCTTCGAATATTACTTAATGAATAATCGAACGCATAGCCAATATAATATTGTTCAACTTTAACTCCTAACATAGCGATTGCAGCATCTTTTGTTCTGTAAGAAATCCCAAACCAATAGTTTTTTTGATAATAAGCTTTTAGATTAAAATCAAATTGCATAGGAGCACTTTTAGCCATTTTCATTAGGAATGATGGTTCTAATTCCATTTTTTCGCCTAGATTAAATTTATAACCTGCCGTTAAATACATGTGTCGAACCATTTTGTTTTCGTCAGTTGTTCCATCTCCGATATCAACTTTGAATTCAAATAATTGAGTTGCAGCAAATCCAACAAAATATTGTGAATTATATAAATACGTTCCGAATGTTGCATCTGGCAAAAATCGAACTTCTTTTCCATAAGAAATTGAAGGGTCGTTATCGTCAATAAGATTTAACAAATCTTCGTGCAACACATATTGATAGCCACTCATTGAAAGACCAAAAGATAACTTCGAGTTAAATCTATCAACTGTTAAATGATATGCAAATGAACCTTGAATTCCAGTTCTTGTAGCAGGACCAAAATCATCGGAATAAATATATCCTCCCAAGCCTACTTTTTTGTTATTCATAAGCGTATGACCACTAATGGCGAATGTTTGCGGAGCAAGTTCAATTCCTGTCCATTGAGTTCTTGCCGTAATACGAATTGGGGAGTAATCAAAACTTCCTGCCATTGCGGGGTTTAGCAAAAATCCGTTCATCATGTACTGACTATACATAGGTAACTGCTGTGCTTTACTCACAAAGCCTGCGATTACGATTGCTACTATTAAAAGTACTTTTTTCATATTATTTGTTTTTTATTTTTCAACTTCAAAAAATGCACTCAGCATTTTCATGCTAAGTACATTTTTAAATAAATTTATCTAATAACTGATACTACACCTGTTTTTGGATCAGAATCATCACTGAACTTAAGAATGTAAACATACGACCCCATTGGAACATCGTTTCCATTCTTTTGATAAGTTCCGTCCCATTCGTTTCCAAAGTATCCTCCCGAATGTTCGAAGATTAATTCACCCCAACGGTTGTATATTTCTATTGACGAATTTTCGTACAACTCAATATTTGTAATTACAAACTCATCGTTAAATCCATCATCGTTTGGAGTGATACAATTTGGTATTTCAAGACATTCAACCATAGTTTTTTCTATAGTAACAGTATCAATCATTTCGCAAGCATTATCGTCGGTAATAGTAACATAATAATCACCGGCTCCCAAGTTATCTATTGTAGAAGTTGTTGTTGCATTTTCGTCGTTCCACAAATATGTGTAATCGTCGAAAACAGTACCTCCGATTGCAGCAACTTCGGCAGAACCATCTTTACTATCTTGACAACTTGTCGCAGTTGTAACATTCGAGATTTCAATAATTTCAGGTTCTGTAATTTCTATTGTAGCTGTTGCTTCACAATCGTTCAAATCGGTAACAGTAATTACATATGTTCCTATTTCTATTCCAGTAACAGCATTAAATTTACCTCCATTCGACCACCTGTATTTATATGGATCTGTTCCACCTATTGCATTTACAACAATTTCCCCATCACTTCCACCGAAACATTTCACATTTGAAATACTGTCAATGCTAATTGTTAATGGTTCTGGTTGAGTTAAAATAACCTCTTGTGATTCGGTACAACCATTTTCATCAGAAACATAAACCATATAGCTAACATTCGGTTCAAGATTCGTAACAGCAGCTGTTGTTGATGTGTCAGCATCAGTCCAAACATATGTATAATGTGGCTCTGAAGAATATGGGGTTCCGCCTGACACAAAAACTTCAGCAGTTCCATCATTTGCTCCATTACATGTGATATTGGAAGGTGAAACTGATATAGAAATTTGAGATGGTTCAGGTAAAATTGTAACCGTTGCTGTTCCTTCGCAACCAATACTATCAATTACATCAACTGTATAAATTCCTGGAATTAATCCAGTAATACTTTGCGAAATATTTCCATTCGACCACAAGTAAGAAACTGGAGGAATAGCAGCTGGTACATTTGCAATAATAGACCCGGTTTCTTTGAAGCATTGAATTTGCGTTGTATTTGGATATACATTTAAGTTTCCAACTGTTTGAATTTCAATTTCAAATTGGTTAACACAACTATTAGCATCAGTAATAACAATAGAATAATCTCCAAAAGGAAGACCTGATAAAGTATCGGTATCGGCAACTCCTGTTGACCATAACCAATTATATGGTGCTGTTCCGCCAGTTATAGAAATCACATAGATTTCTCCATTGTCGAATCCGCAAGTTGTTGCTTTAGTTTCCCAATCCAATACGATTTGTGTTGGTTCTTGTACCTCAACAGTATCAAGGAATGTACAACCGTTTGCATCGGTAATGGTTACTTTATAGAATCCGGCAACCAAACTGTCTACTGTAGCAGTTGTAGCTCCGTATGCCCAAGCATATGCGTATGGAGACGTTCCGCCTGAAACAGTTAACGCAATCTCGCCATCGTAACCTTCGTAACACGAAACCGAACTAACCAATGCCGTATCAACAACAAGTGGTCCTGATGGCTCTGTTATGGTAATTGTTTGAGTTGCAGCTGTACAGCCTTTACTATCGGTTATGGTTGCAACATAAGTTCCTGCTGAAATATTCAACAAATTATATGTTATTTCCCCCGAAGCCCATAAGTAGGTATATGGTGCTGTTCCGCCTTCAACATCTAGAGCAATGCTTCCATCAGTTGAACCATAACACATTGCAGCATTTATAATAATTGATGCTTGTAGTGAATCTGGTTGAACAATTGTTACATCTAACGAATCAACACAACCATTTCCATCGGTAACCGTTACTGAATGAACCCCCGCAGCCAATCCGCTTGCAGTAGTGTTATTTGATCCATTCTCCCATAAATATGAGTATGGATTAACTCCTCCAGCCGCAAATACGGTTGCTGAAGCATCAGCTACTCCATAGCAGCTAACCATAGAACTTGAGGTTTGAACCAAAGTTGGATAGCCATCATTATCAACAGTTACAATTAATGTTCTGCTACATCCAAGTGTGTCAGTAACAGTAACCACATAATTCGCAGCTGCTAAATTTGAAATGGTCGCAGTATTGCCTCCATTTGACCATGCATAAGTGTATGGGCTAGTTCCTCCTACTGGAATCACTGTAGCCGAACCATTATTAGATCCGCAAGAAGCATCAATATTTGTTGACGACAAGTTAATCGCCATAAGTGGCTCAGTAATATCAATAGATATAGTATCCATGCAATTAAATGAGTCAAACACAGTAACAGAATATCTACCTTCTTGTAAGCCAGATATATCTTCAGTTGTTTGTCCGTAATTCCAATAGTATGTGTAACCAGGTGTTCCACCGAAGGCTTCTAAATCAATCTGAGCATCAGAACCTCCATTACAACTAACATTAATTGCCGTAATCGATAAATCAACAGCCGAATCCGGTTCGGAAACAATCACATTATCAGATACTTGACAGCCATTTCCGTCAGTTACTGTAACGTAGTATGTACCTGGGAATAAACTAAAAATATCAGAAGATGTTCCGATTTGGACTCCTAAACTATTTTCCCAATTGTACGAGTAAGCAACTTTACCTCCAGTAGCTACTAAATACGCAGCTCCAGCCTTATCACCTTTACATCTAATATCTTTAGCAACAATAGTAATTGTTAAACTGTCTGGTTCTATAATAGATACTGCACTTGTTGCCGTACAACCATTATCGTCAGTAACAACTACATCGTATGTTCCGGCAGTTGCACTAAACAATGTATCAGTTATTTGAGCAAGAACATCATTCCATAAATATGTATATGGAGCCGTTCCACCTAAAGCACTAACTGTAGCAGAACCTGTTGAACCTCCAGCACAAAGCACTTCTGTAGAATTTGTGAAAATATTCAAATTTGAAGGCTCGCTTATAGAATACGTTAATGTTGTATCGCATCCATTCAAATCTTGAATTAATACAGAATAATTACCATCTGTTAATCCTACAATCGTATCATTGTTATTTCCATTTGTCCAATTGTAAGTATATCCACCATTTTCGCCACTAACAACAACTCCGATTGAACCGTCGGCAAAATTGTTACAACTTACATCTGTAATTGTTTCTGTTACAACAAACGGAGACAGCGGTTGTCCAACTATTGCATTTGCATTTGCAGTACAACCATTATCATCGGTAACAACAACTGAGTATGTACCAGCTAATAGAGTAGAAATGTTTTGTATTATAGCACCATTATCCCATGCAAAACTGTAAGGTAATGTTCCACCAACAACACTTAAATATACTCTACCAGAAGGTTCTCCGTAGCATTCAGCATCGATTGCAGTTGCTGTAGCAATAAAGTCGTTTGGCTCATTAATAGTTACAGATTCAACCGCTTCACAACCACTACCATCAGTAACAGTTACCGAATAATCACCTCCACTTAAATTCACCGCAGAGTCCAATAAAGAAACAATTGTGCCGAATTCATCTTGCCATTCATAGGTATAGGTTCCAGCCGGTGTACTGAGCAAAGTAATTATAACACTTGCTGAACCGTCTAAACTACCAAAACAAGTTACATTTTCCGAAGCAGAGATTGAAATTTGATGAGCATCGCTATTAGAAATCGAAATAGTTTTAACTGTGAAACAAGCATTTGCATCAGTAACTGTTACAAAGTAGTTTCCTGCAAATTGAGCAGTAATGCTATCGGTTGTACTTATTCCGCCTGTCCAAGCATATGTGTAAGGAGAAGTTCCTCCTGCTACATCAATATAAGCGGCTCCATCAGCACTTCCACAAGCTGTATTAATGATTGTATCTATTGCTATGATAATCGCCGAATCTGGTTGGTTAACAACAATGCTTGCATAAGCTTCGCAATTCAACGAATCGGTTACAGTAACCGAATATGTACCTGCAATAATGTTTGAAATATCTTCATTCAAATTTCCATTACTCCATTCAAAGTCAAATGGAGAAGTTCCTCCGCTAACAGTAATCTCAACTGCCCCAGTACTTCCACCATTACAAAGCACATCTGTGCTATTAATTGAAGCAACCGATAATCCTGATAAAGGCTCAGAAATTGTTATCGTTTCAGAGTATTCACATAAATGGCTATCATAAACGGTTACATCATAAGCTCCCGCAACAAGACCATTTACCGATTGAGATGTTGCTCCATTACTCCATGAATAAGAATATGATGGAGTTCCTCCTGAAGGAAGCATGCTTATACTCCCTGTTGCCATTCCAAAACACTTGACATCAACCAATGTATGAGTTGCTGTAACAACAGTAGCCGGTTCTGAAATAACTTCGTTTACAACAAACGTACATAAACTATCATCTGTAATTGTTAATTCATAAGTACCAGCAAGAACGCTGTTCAAATCTTGAGTTAATGCTCCATTATCCCAATTGTAAATATATGGTGATATTCCACCCGTAACTCCATATACATCTATACTACCAGTTGCGTCTCCATTACAAAGAACATCTGTTACGTTGGTTTGTGCACTGATTGCCAGAGGTTGAGTTATTATTGCTGAAGTATAAGCAAAATATCCATTTGCATCTTCAACTGTTACTTGATAAGTACCAGCAATAACATTTGTTATGTCTTGAGTAACATATCCTCCAGTCCATGAATATGTATATGGAGAAACACCACCCGAAACAGTTAAATCAATATCTCCTGTTGCCAAACCATTACATCTAACATTAACAACTGAAGTAGATAATGTTATTGAACTAGGTTCAGAAATTAATATTGAAGCTATTTCAGTACAACCATTTGCATCAGTAACGGTAACATAATGCGTTCCATCGCATAAACCTGAAGAGTTTACAGTCGTTTGTCCGTTTGTCCATAAATAAGTGTATGGAGCTGTTCCGTCAGTAACTGTAACTGTCGCAGTTCCATCGCATATTCCAGCTCCGGTTGCATCGGTATATGTAGTAATTGAAGCCGAAAGAACAACAGGTTCATTTACAACTATTGATGTTGTTTCAGTACAAGAATTAGCATCTGTAACAAGTACAGAATATGTTCCTGCAGGAATGCTTGATAAATCTTGTGTTGTATAAGTTCCAGCATTCCAATTATAGATGTAAGGTGTGGTTCCTCCTATTACGGTTAGATTAACCGCTCCAGTAGCATTTCCATTGCAATCGACATCGGTTGCGGTATATGTAAGAGACAAAACAGCAGGTTCTAAAATAACTACTGATGCTGTGGCACTACAACTATTATCATCGGTTAAGTTAAGGCTGTATGTTCCGCCAGATAATCCTGATTGATCTTCTGCAGCGGGAACTAAACCGGAACCAGTTGCTGTTGACCATAGATAAGTGTATGGGCTAGCACCTCCCGTTACAGTAATGGTAATTGCTCCATTATCGTTTCCATTACAATCAACATTTGTAGAACTATTAACTGTAATTGTTGGAGCTCCAGCATCGCTGATATCAACAGACATTGTTTCAATACATCCGTTTGCATCAGTTACTTGAACATCGTAAGTTCCTGATGTTACTCCAGTGATTGTGCTGTCGGTTGTTGTGTTTTCCCAGAAATATGTATATGGATCAACACCACCAAGAGCATGAATTGTTGCAGAACCATTATTATTATTACATGTAGAATTTACAATAGTGGTATCTAATACGATAGCTGTCGGTTCTGTTATTGTTTCCGAAAAAGTAAACTGACAAGAATTGGCATCAGTAACCGTAATATTGTATGTACCAGCTAACTGAGCCGTCAAATTTGGTGAAATAATAGAATTTGTTCCGGTATATTGATAAGATCCTGTACCACCTACTGCAAGAACGCTAATTTGTCCAGTTGAAGCTCCATTACACAATACATCGGTTACTGTGGCAGTTGCTGTCAATTCGGTAGGTTCTGAAACTGTAACGCTTGTATTGGTTGTACAAGAATGCGAGTCAGTAACTGTAACACTGTATGTTGCAGGTAAAACATTCGTTAAATCTTGTGTAGTTTGACTACCTCCCCATAAATAGGTATATGGTGCTGTTCCTCCTGATACTAATAAATCTACCGTTGGAACAATATCGCCATAACAAGCAACAGAAATAGGGTTGATACTCGCTAATAAATTAGCAGCAGGTTGTAAAACAGAAATATTTGATAAAACACTTTGACAAGCATTTCCGTCAGTTACCGTTAAATAATATGAGCCTGCATATAAGCCAGTAATATCAGCAATATTGTTTGTATAAGCTGTTGGACCAGTCCATGAATATGACAACAAACCTGTTCCGCCTATAACTGTAATATCGATTGCTCCAGTATTTCCGCCACGACAAGCAACATCGGTTACTAAAGTATCAATTGTTATTGCATTAGGTTCAGTAATTACAATACCGCTAAGATTATCTTGGCATCCATTATCATCGGTTACCGTAACAGCATATGTATTAGGACCTACATTCGTTAAATCTTGACCAGTAAAGCCTGAACTCCAACTATAAATATATGGGCTTGTTCCGCCAATTACTGTAATGTTTACATTTGCATCGTTTGCACCAAAACAACTAACATTATTTGAAGTAGTTAAACTTGCTTGCAATTCACTAGGTTCAGTAATCACAACCGAAATAATAGCTGTACATAAATTAGCATCGGTTACGGTTAACGAATAGGTTCCTTCGATTAATCCGCTTTGATTCGCTTGAGCAGGAATTAATCCTGAACCATCAAGAGTCGACCATAAATAAGAATATGGTGTTGTTCCGCCTGAAACGATAACATTATTAATAATTCCATCGTTTCCGCCAAAGCAACTAACATTCGTTTTTGTATTCGTAATATTTAGTGCGTTTGGTTGAGTAATTGTTGCTGATAATATTGATTCGCAAGAATTAGCATCCAAAACTGTTACTGTGTAAGTATTTGGTGACAAATTTGTAATTGTTGCTGTTACTTGACCAGTCGCCCATGTATAAGTATATGGAGTTGTTCCTCCAGAAACACTAACTGCTATTTCTCCATCTGCAGCTGCATTGCAAGAAATATCAGTATCCAAAATACCTGTAACTAAAGGTGTTGGTTCTGAAATCACCACCATTGCTGTATCGCTACAAGCACCTTTGTTAATCGTAATTGTATATGTTCCGCCTGATAAACCTGAGGCAGTTGGAGCTGTTCCGCCTGAAGGCGACCAAGTGTAAGTTGTTGCTCCAACAGGCCCGCCTGAATATGCTGCAATCGCACTACCATTGGCGTCTCCATTACAAGACACATCATTATGAGAAGATATTGAAGCTACTAATTCAGTAGGCTGTGTAATTGTGAATGGAAGTACCAATTCGCAAGAATTTGCATCAAAAATTGTTACAAAATAACTATTTGCCAATAAATTAGATTCTGAAATTGCAGTTCCAGCAGAAGAAGACCATGCATATGTATAGCCTGGAGTTCCTCCAGAAGGTGCATTCACAGTTGCTTCACCATCGTTATCTCCAAAACAAGTTGCATTTGTAACTGTAACAAATGATGAAATAGCTGTTGGTGCTGTAACTATTGCAGATGTATTAACGGAAATACCATTAGCATCAACAACTGTAACTGTATAAGTTCCTGCTGTTAAACCAGAAGTCGTAGTGTGAGAAAGTCCTGTAGTATCGGTAACGCTATCACCACTCGACCAAGTAACATCATACGGAGAAACCCCACCTGATATGGTTACAGTTGCGGTTCCTTCGCTAGAAGCATTACACAAAGGAGGTGTTGTTGTTGTTGAAATAGATAAAGAACTTGGTTCATTTACAGTTACTGTTGCTGTTGTGGTACAACTGTTAGCATCGGTTAATGTAACAACATAAGTTCCATCACATAAATTTATTGCAGTAACCCCTGTTTGAGAACCTGTAGAAGCAGGCCAAGCATAAGTGTAAGGTGTTACTCCTCCACTTGCAACAGATACTGTTGCATCTCCATCACAAACGCCAAAAGCACTTGCATCGTTCGCTGTTGCTGAAGCAAATAAAGCGGTTGGTTGATTAATTGTAACCGAACCGGTTGCTTGACATCCTTCGGCATCGGTTACAGTTACTCCGTAAGGACTACCCACAACTGATAAATTTAAGGCAGTGACCGAAGATGATCCACTTGACCAAACATATCCGTATGGAGTTGTTCCTCCTGAAACAGCAACAGAAGCCGTTCCAGATGTACCTCCGTTACATAAAACGTCTGTTCCGGTTGCCGTTGCAACTAATTCGGCAGGCTCTGTAATAACTGCTGTTGCAGTTGTTGTACAACCTTCGGCATCAGTTACGGTTACGATTGAATTTCCGTCAGAGAGATTGCTTACACTTGCTGTTGTATTTCCAAGTGGCCAAGCATAAGTATATACTGGACCGGCAAATGGTGTTCCTCCGGAAACGGATACGGTTGCAGTTCCATCGCTTCCATTATAACAACTTACATTCTGACTTGATGTGATTGAAGCAGTCAAAACTGTTGGTTCGGTTACAAGTATGCTACCAGAAGCTGTACAAAGTCCATCGTTGATTGTTACGAAATATGTTCCATTTTCTAAATCAGAGTAAGTAGAATTTGGAGAAACTGTGGTTTCAGTATATCCAGCAGGACTCCAAACAAATGTATATGTTCCAGTACCTCCAGCTCCTGTTGCTGTGATAGAACCATCGGTTCCATTAAAACAGCTTACATGATTGTTAACCACCAAACTTACGGTTGGAGCACCTGAAGCCGTAACAGTTGCCGTAGCTGTTGCCGTACAATTGTTATCATCGGTTGCTGTAACAGTGTAAGAACCAACAGCCAATGCCGTAATGGTTGCAGTACCATCTCCAGCAGGAGTTCCTGCCCAATCGTAATCGAAAGAGCCAACTCCCCCAGAAACAACAGATACAGTTGCTGTTCCATCGGAACCTCCACATAAAGCCAACGTACTATCCGTAGTTAAAATAATTTGAGCAGGTTCTGATATTGTTTCAAAATAATAAGCTTCACAACCATTATCATCAGTAACTGTTACATTATAAGTCCCTTCTGATAATCCTGATGCAGTGGCAGTTGTTTGGAAAGAAACATCGTCCCAGTCGTAATCATAAGGAGGGATTCCTCCAGAAGGCGTAACAGTTGCTTCACCATCTGCTCCATTGTAACAAGTTGCATCAATTGCACTTGTTGTTGCAGTAACTACAGAAGGTTCGATAACTTCTGCGACTGTAGTAGAAGCTAATGGAGCCATACAACCATTGTTATAGGTTGACCAGCCACCATCGTATGAAAAACTTACAGCATCTCCATCATCTTTTTCTGGAAGATAAAATGGGTAGTATGTTACAGTATCTGCACCACAAGAGCCACCAAATGAAATTATCAAATCTCTTCCATTTAATGGATCAACATCAGTATTCCCAAAATGTCCTATGGTATTTCCTGCACATTGGAATACAACATATACGTTGTGATCTAAGGTTGTAAAATCAACCGCAGAAATATCCAAGTCTGTACTTGTAATAACAAGAACTTCTGCACCAGCAGGAATGCTCCCTGCAATAGGTTCAATTAAAGCTCCGCCTCCTGTAATCGTTGCATTTGTATTTGCCACAAAAGTAGGGTCGGTACACACACCTTGCCATGAGTTTGAAGGCCAATCAATAACTAAGGTAGAAGTATTAACTGCACTTGAACCAACATTAAAAGTTACCATTTCTTGCAAACCTTCTTGTGTTCCTCCACAGGAATTAACTAAAATATCGGTAATTTCGAAACATGAAGTAATAGGAGGTGCGACTAATAAAGCCGTACAATTATTTACATCGGTTACTGTTACGGTATATGTTCCAGCAGATAGCCCTGAAATTGTATTTGTACTTGAAGCTGAAGCATAAGTATCAGCCCCTGGAGTCCATTCGTAATCGTAAGGAGCGGTTCCTCCGTTTACACTTACCGTTGCTGTTCCATTGTTATCACCATTGCAATCTAAGGTAGAACCACTAGTTGCAATAACCATTTCGTTTGGCTGTGTAATTAATATGGTAGTTGTAGCTGTACAAGAATTATCATCAGTTATTGTAACCGACGCTATTCCAGAAGGTAAAGTCGTTGCTGTAGCTATAGTTTGTCCATTCGACCATAAATAATCAATTGTTCCTGTTCCGCCAGAAGGTGTTGCGGTTGCACTTCCGTTTGAATAGCCATAACAAGTTGCATTTGAAACTAATGTAGCTGTTACAGTTGGTCCAGAAAGACTTCCAACAGAGAAAGGCTTAGATAAGAAGCATGCATTTCCATCAGAAACCGTAACGGTATAAGAATTTGCAGCCAAATTACTTTCTGTAGCTGTTGTATTTGCTGAAGAAGACCAAGCGTACGAATAAACACCATTTCCTCCTGATACTCCAGAAACAGTTGCAGAACCATTCGTAGCTCCACAAGTTGCACTTGACGGAGTAACTGTAAATGCGATTGCATTAGGTTGGGTAATAGAAATTCCTAAATTGGTATATGTACATGAATTACCATCGGTTATGGTAAGATTATAAGTTCCTGCTGTTAATACTATTTGACTTGATGCTCCAGCAACAATTCCTGAACCGCCAACAGTTGACCATTGGTATGTGTATGAGCCTGTACCACCAGAAACAGACGATGTTGAAATGGCACCGTCATTATCGCCATTACAAGAAACATCGGTATCAGTAACTGTTGCTGTAATTGCATTTGGTTCGTCCACAACAATGCCACTCAAAACAACTTGACAACTATTTGCATCGGAAACCGACACAGAATACGTTCCGCCATCTAAATTGGAATATGTAGCGGTTCCGTCTCCAGTAAAACCATTTGGAGCCCAATTGTAAGATATAGCTCCAGTTCCGCCACTTGCTGTAACGGTAGCTTCTCCATCGTTGGCTCCATTACATGTAACATCGGTTGCCACAGCACTAGCTGATAAAACAGTAGCTGGTTGATTAATTGTAAAGGAAACAGCACTGCTAGTACAGCCCAAATTATCGGTAATGGTTACTGAATATGAGCCAGCCGCCAAGCTTGAAATGTCTTGAGTAGTTGCTCCATTAGACCATAAATAACTAGAATATGTTCCCGAGCCACCACTTGGAGTTAAATTAATAGCACCTGTTGAGTTTCCGCGACAAAGCACATGAGTTAAAACGGCAGTTCCTGAAATTGCCGTCCCATCGTCAACGGTATATGTTGCTGTTGCATTACATGCTCCAATATTATCGGTTACCGTAATATTATATGTGCCAGCCGATAAACCAGAATAAGTTGCTGTTCCATCTCCAGTAAATCCATTTGGAGCCCAATTGTAAGTATAAGGAGCTGTTCCGCCTGTTCCTAATACCTGAACAGAACCATTGCTTCCATTATAACAAATTGCATCGTTTAAATCGACAAGTGAAATGCTAACTCCGGTAACGGTGAATGACAAGCTATTTCCCAATACTGTATTTGAACAAGCATCAGTAACATCATCAACAAGGTTTAAGGAATACGATCCACCCTGTGTTAGTGCAGTATTTAGTGTAATTGTATATGATTGGTCATTTGTTGTTCCATTTACTCCAACGACATTTGTTATAGTGTATGTATTTGCCCCTTGAGTAACCGTAAAATCGGCAATACCAACAGAAGACGCTAACACAACCTCGTTGAAATCAAACGTTATTGTATTTTCTCCGCAAGCAGGAGCACTTGTAATTTGTTGAAGATATGGAGGATCGTTATCAAAAATTCCTGCCGTACCCGTACCGAAATCTAAATCGTACCCAACAGCACCTCCGTTATAATTATCTACCAATAATGCAAATGATTGACCAGCAGTAACTGTAAGTGGATTACACCAAACAGCACCAGCAGTTGTACCTTCGTTATCATTTGTACCTAATAGCGACATCCCTGTATTACCTGCTGTAACAGAAAAATTACAACGAATTGAAGTAATTGAACCATCGAAAATATCTTCACATGATGTTACTCCTGATAAATCGTACAAAGCCCAGTCATAATCAACCGATGAATACAATGTGAACATAAAATCACCATCAGTCTCAACATTGAAAGTGTACCAAGTTGAATTTTTCTCATAAGTACCGCACTCGCTAGCAACACCTAAATCAGCTATATTTCCAATTCCACTAACAGTATTGGAATAAGAATACGTATCTTCACAAACTTTTATTGCTCCTAGACAGTCTCCTTCTGTTGGCGTACCAGACACAAAATCTTGTACACAAATATCGAAAGTTGTGGTTGTAGGATCGGTATCCCAATAATCGTACACTCGAACCCAATATGTGTCGCCAATGGTTAAACCCGATACAACTGTATTTTCTAAGCCACCATCAACAGCCGAGCCATCGACACATTTGATACGAGTTGGCAAAGTACAACCATCTTCCAAGACTTCAAAAACTGCATCGAAACTTGCAGATGGGTCAACAGTTATTTCATGAGCTGTTCCTGTTGCAACAAAAGAAAACCAAACATCATCGGCAGAAGCACTAGTACTTTCTCCCGAACAAGCTTGCCAAGCTGTTCCTGTTGAATACGAAACATCTCCAGAAGTATAATTACAAGCAACAGCAGAGGTAAGTGTTACCGCATCGGCACAATCATCATTTCCTGTTGCGGCACCGCAAGAAGAACATCTCCACACAAGAGTTGTCGCTGTCGTATTATTTTGGCAAGATAATGTTGCATTTTGATAGTACGAAATCAAAACACGAACAGTTCCTGTAAATGTTGCTGTCCAACTTATTTTTGCATCATCTCCACTATAATCATCACTTGAACAATATGCGGTTGTCCCTGTTGAATTCCACAAAGTTAATCTTGAGTCATATCCAGCAAGCCCTCCGTCAGCAACTAACAATGACCATTCATATGTTTCGCCACTAACCACCGAATAATAAGCATATTCCCCCGCATAAATTAACGTACTTACTTCGTCCCAAACTGAACTTGTCGTACTTTGTGTTGTTGAGGGGTAATTCGAATTAAAATTACTACATCCACCTGTTAAACATTCTCCTTGAGAGAATGCTTTCATGTTGCTTAAAGTCAAGCCAACTAATAAAATGAAAAAAAGTTTTTTCATAATTGTATATTTATTACTTATTTATTATTCAATGATGTATCTATCTTTATCTTGCTCTATGTCTGTCTTCTTATATGCAGGCAAACTATCGTATTCTCTTTTTGAGATTCTAATTTTTATAGATGCTTCTTTTTCTTGCAACTTTTTGTATTCCTCAGGATGATCAGAAATCCATTTTTCTTTAGCGACATTGTATTCATTTACATCTTTCTCCTTATTTCCTGTGTTCACATAGACAGGAAAGCCATCGGGAAGAAGAACTTCTTCAGTAATTTCAGTATTTGTTGCTTGTCTCTCTACATGGATTGGTTCCATTTCGACTTTTTGATTTGGATCAAACTTTTCTTTGGTTTGTCTTTCGGTGTTTGTTTGAGCAAACAAATAGCTTGTTGCAAACAGCATAAAAATGATTAGGATTCCGATTTTTGTAGTCATAGCTTTGGCTTATTTAGATTAAATAAATATATTATTGGTCTCAACTTACAATATTACAAAAAATTATCAAAACAGCAAGAAAAGTGTGTATTTTCAGTTTATCACATACGAATTTTCATCAACACAATATTAACATTCGCATAAATATTTTATCAAATAATCAAAATACACGTTTTGAAGACGAATGGAAGACAATAAAGTTGCTTGGGAGGGGGGGGGAAGTTATGAAGTGATGAAGAAGGAAAGTGATGAAGTAACAAAGTGAAGAAGTGATGGAGGGAGAAAGTTATGAAGTAATGAAGTTTGTAAAAATGGATGAAAAATGAATTTATATTTTTCTTTATAGTTCGTTCAACTTTGCCAAAGTTGATTTTAACCAAAGTATAACACACTGATAATCAGCGGCATTTCAATTCAATGCAAACTTTGACAAAGCCCCTATAAAAACGATTTAAAATGATAATATCATATAACTTTGTAAATCGCAAGCAAAAGCCGTTCGAACTTTGGAGTCATAGAGCCCGTGGCAAAGCATGGTTGCTGGATGTCCTGAAAAT
>Ga0209417_1002852_pt1 | contig 24939 bp, 24 predicted proteins | sample RifGroF2_FD_184002 | JGI IMG/M metagenome (GOLD analysis project Ga0209417, IMG submission 184002) | Groundwater microbial communities from Rifle, Colorado, USA - Groundwater F2 (SPAdes) (version 2) | ecosystem: Environmental > Aquatic > Deep subsurface > Groundwater | place: Rifle, Colorado... | reverse complement strand
TTCACAAGCTGCGGAAATATATCAAGTTCCTTGAATTAAAGCTCGGGTTCAAACTGTCTGCCAAGATTACTCTTTGCTGACTGTGATAACCGTCTAAGCCCCAATATGGGTTATGCTTGACGCTTACCGCCAGTCATTTGAATAATGCCATTATTCTGGGCAAAACATGAAAGAGGAAAGCCCCCCATAAACGAGCCTAGCAGAGTGGATATGCCATCTGTAAGTATACCTCCTGAAAGTCTTTTCATGTGCAGCTCTCCATTGATGTGTTCATCTGATACATAAGCTGTTGCTGTAATATCACCTATGCCTTCAATAGCAACAACAAAGAAGATAATCAGCATTGGCAGAAGCGTAGAAAATGAAAAATTTAAACCATAACCAAGAAATTCCGGTCTATAGAACATTTGATTATGGCTTAAGGCTGAAAAATCCACCATGCCGAAAGGAAACGCAACGAAAAAACCGATGACTGTCGCAAACATAATACATCCGATTCTTAAAATCTTAACTCTCGAACTCTGGAAAGTTATTATCAAAATAATGACAAAAACTCCAAGAAGAATATTACTTACTGAAGCGTAATTGCCTGCAGTCTTGGCAGCTTGTCCCCCTGCAAGAGCATCTATTGCCACATCTATAAGAGTGGCTCCAATCAAAAATACTACTGTTCCGCTTACTACTGGAGGGAATAGGTTCTTTACTTTGGGCAAGAAATAAGCGGTTATGAATTGTACAGCAACGCCTATCATACAAGTTCCAAATATAAGAGGCAATCCTCCAATTTTACCAGTTACAATAAGTACGCTTACAAAAGCAAAACTTGTACCCTGGATACTTAAAAGTCCCGAACCAATAGGGCCGATTTTTTTTGCCTGAAGAAAGGTGCCGACACCAGAGATAATAAGACAGGTCGAAACAATCGCTGATGTAGTTTTAAAATCACACCCTATGGCAGTAGCGACAATATAACCAGGTACCATTATTGGAATGAGTATTGCGCATATATGCTGAAAAGCAGCAAAACATTTTTCTATGAAAGGCGGATTGTCATTAAGTTTATAAATCAGATCATGACTATTTTTGTTATTGGTTTGCATCATTTCTTTTTTTTGAATCGGAGTTTGAAGTGAAATATTTTGAATTTTATCTTAAACTTATAATTTTTCCCCGTTTCAGAGATATATTAATTTTAGGAAAATTCTTTATCTTAATAGATTCCCGAAAGTGAATACTGATACGATAATCAAAACAGCTGCTGATTTAATATCGAAAGCCAAATCTATCCTCTTCATTACAGGAGCGGGGATTTCTGCTGACTCTGGACTTCCGACTTATCGCGGGTTAGGCGGGCTTTATGACGGCAAACTAACCGATGAAGGATACAGTATTGAAGAAGCTCTAAGTTCTGATGTGATGAGTATCCGCCCTGATATAACCTGGAAATATTTGTGGCAGATAGGTTCACATTGCATTAAAGCAGAACCAAACAGTGCTCATCTGATAATTTCGAAAATTCAGGAAATAAAACCGGACACATGGGTTTTGACTCAAAATATAGATTCACTTCATAAAAAGGCAGGAAATAAAAACCTCATTGAAATTCACGGCGATGCATTTGAACTCTCATGTACAAAATGCCGATCAGCCTTTGATGCATTAGTTCTCTTTCCGGAATCAGGGAAAATGCCGCAATTGCCGCCCAAATGCGCCAAATGCGGAGGAATGATAAGGCCTAATGTAGTTCTTTTTGGTGAAATGCTTCCCGAAAAAGCAATCAAACTATATTACAGAGTTCTTGAAAGCAGGCCTGAATTAATCATCAGCATCGGAACCTCTGGCATGTTTCCCTATATTACAGGGCCAATTCAGGAAGCTCGCAAGGCAGGACAAAGGATCATCGAAATAAATCCATGCTTTTCAAGTATTACTGATATAGTTGATATCTATATTCCTATGCCTGCTGCCAAAGCTATGAAAGCTGTCTGGGAAGAACTTACTTTAAACACTAAATCATGAAACTTAGATCCATAGTCATCTTTATAGTATTGGGATTTCTCTCTACTGTTATTTATTATGTTAATTATAAACTTCTTGTAGTCTCTCTGGTTTGGTCAGGAATTATCGCGTTACTTCATTATTTTATGGAAAGAACCTCCAGGATTTCTCTCTTCAGAACTATATTTTTTGCTATACTTGCCTTTTCTTTCTTAATGGAGATGCATATTTTCTTTAACCAGGAAAACAGCTTTCTGCCTTACTGTCATATTGGAATGGCCGGAAATGTGCTGAATATCGGCTATAATGAGTTTCTGGCTATTAAAAATCAGACATTCCTAAGATACGGAGCGCTCAGCATTGGAATCGCATGGCTTCTGATAATTCTGATAAACGGCGGGGGTTTTTGCAGTTATGGCTGTTTTTTTGGAGGAATAGACGATACTTTCTCACAGCTGCTAAGAAAACCGCTAATCAGGATTTCATCTTCTACTAAATTCAGAGAATTTCAGTTTGCGCTCCTTATATTTCTTATAGCAATATCGTTTATTTATTCCTACAGTGTATTTTGCCAATGGCTATGTCCTCTAAAGCTGTCATGTTCAATAATCAATGAAAACTCAAGAACTTACATGTTTCAGGTTTATTTATTCATTGGTATTGGATTGGTATTCCTCGTTATGCTGCCTTTTCTTGCAAAGAAGCGTTTTTTCTGCAGCGTTATCTGTCCTTTCGGAGCACTGCCTCCTTTGGTTCATAAATTTACGCCGTACAAGATTACTATTGATAAGTCAAGCTGCTCCAAATGCGGTAAATGTTCAGAGGTCTGTCCGAGTTTCGCTATAGTAAAATCACCGAAAACTTCTATTCCGCATATTACGAGGTTCTGCACTTTGTGTATGAGATGCGCGTCTAAATGTCCGACAAAATCTATAAAACAAACTCTATACAATAGAAAAGAAACTTCGCTTATCCCGTTTATTTCAATAATGCTTGGAGGTGCTGTTTCTCTATTTTATTTACCTAACGCCATAATTGACCTAATTAATTTCTTATGTTCACTCAAAATATAATCGAGGCATTCTGGCTTGGACTAAGCATGGGCGGGTTTTGCACAGTAAGCTGCGCTCCTTTCGTCATTCCCTACATACTTGCCGATTCCAACAGTAAATTTCTCCCAAGGATTTTCATATTCTGCCAATTCCTTTTCGGTAGGCTTGCTGCATATATCCTTTTTGCGGCAGTCGTATCATTTATATCAATTTCATCTGAAGATTTCCTTACAATGAAAGTAAATAATATTCTGCTCATTGCAGGCTCTTTATTAATGATAACTTTTGCTTTATTTAAAATAGATTTCAGATTTTGCCAAATATCCGGATGGAGTAAAGCAACAAGAGGATTCCCTTTGCTTACGGGTTTTTTACTTGGGCTTAATTTGTGCCCTCCTTTTCTTATAGCGATAATAAAAGTGCTTAATATGCACAGTATGCTTAACTCATGTTTGTATTTTCTTTTTCTTTTTATTGGAACTACCATATATCTGATTCCCGTTGCTTTTGCTTCAGCGCTCTTCAAGTCCGAATTTTTCAAGCGCATGGGAACTTATCTGGCAATTCTGGTAGGAATATGGTTTCTCATTCAGGGAATTACCGGGCTGCTATGATCTGGTTTTACGGAATAATTACAATCATTATCCAAACTCTGCTGCTTAGAGAATTAGTCAGCCTTTTTAGAAGCAATGAACTTACAGTAAGCATTATGTTTTTCTGCTGGTTTATCGGTACGGCTTTCGGAAGTTCTCTATTCAGGCATTTCCCTGAAATAATAAATAGAATAAGATGCCGCACTGCCTTTATGCTTTTTTTTGCAAACACTTTATTCCTTTTAGAAATCATTCTTATCCGTTTTGTCTTCAGTCAATTCCAATACGAGAGCGAACCGAATATTTTTTTGCTCTCGGGACTTTTTCTTATCTTCACTTTTCCTTTAAGCTTTCTGATAGGCTCGGCATTCACATCTCTTTTGCTGGAGTATAATAAAAATTTAAGCTGCCTGTATTTTGTTGAAGGAGCTGCTGCATTTATCGGCGGATTGATTTTTACTTTTGTCATCGCTGGCCATTTCGATGCGGTCATCACTGTTTCAGCCTTAATTTTTGTGTCGGCTCTCTTTCTGATTAGACGAAGAGATATCAAGCTTTCTGTAAGAATCCTTATTTTTCTTTTGTCTGTTTTAATATTTATCCTTTCGCCTTATCTGTCAGAATATTCAAGAATCCTTGAATGGCATAATAATGATAAGCTTCTTTTATCTAAAGAATCCAAATACGGCTATATTGCTGAAATCGAAAACAGAGAACTCAAAACGATATACTTCAATGGAGCAGTTCTTTCGAATTCCTCTCTTGAATCTCAATATGAAGAAGACGCCAATCTGCCATTCCTGATAAGAGCAAATCTGAAAAATATCTGTGTCATAGGTTTCGCTTCCAAATCCCTTCTAGATGAGTTTAAAAAATACAAACCTGACAATGTGACTGTAATTATTCAGGATGAGGTGCTGGCAAACCTCATCAGAAAAGATGCTGCCGGTGCCGATTTCCCTTTAAAAGTAATACAATCTGATCCTGTTAATGCTTTGACCGGACTGGACAAAAAGTTTGATCTTATCTATATAAATACTTCTCTTCCAAAAACCATAGCGCAGGGATTTTACTACTCGGATTTCTTTTACCGAAGGGCATCTGAAATTCTAACTTCCGATGGGATACTCGCCTTAAGCGTTCCTTATGAAGAAAATAATTTAAGCTCTTATTCCTTAATCAATTTAAAAACCATTTATCACACACTAAGAAGCATCTTTCCCTATGTCGAATTTGCTCCGGTATCGAGTTTCCATTTTTTTGCTTCAAATAAAGTCTTTCCTCCTCTGCAGGAAAAAATGCTGCAAAGTATTTCAAACCATAAGCTCTTATTGAATTATATAAATCCAGCGTATATAAAATATTATCTTGAAAGTGAAAGAATCTCCCGCTATTCAAATCTAATCCAGAATCCTTCCGGGACTTCAGTAAATTCGCTCTTTTCCTTTGAGTTATATAACAACAACTTAAAGAAATGGCTGCTTAATAATATCAGCAATACATGGATAGTTTTACTTGTAGCTCTAATAATTTGCATCATAGCTTTAAAACGCTATTTCAAGTCGATTAATATACATTTATCCGTAACAGGACGCTCATCAGCGCTATTTGTGATCGGATTTACTTCGATAGTCGGCGAAATTTTATTTCTTAATTATTATCAGACACTGACAGGCGGCCTCTATTCTCTATACGGTCTTCTGACAGCTTTGTTTATGCTCGGCCTTAGTGTGGGAGGATATTTAGTTTGCAAGTTTAAAATCAGATACTTCTCTGTTCCGTTCTTACTGCTTTTAGTCTGGCTTATTGGAATTGAGTCTTTGTTTGACTTGACAAGCAGCGGATTATTGACAGAAACAGTTTTAATCAGCTCTATATGCTTTTTTTGGAATTTTACAGGCGGCTTTGTTTTGGGATTGCTGTTTAACACTTTTGCCGTCAGAATGGAGGAATCAGGATTCCCTGGAGCTATAACAACTTCTGAAATTTACTCTGCCGATCTAGCCGGCTCTGCTTTCGGGGCATTGCTAACAGGCCCTTTGATTTTGCCGTCTTTAGGACATACAATAACAATAGTAATTATGTGCATGCTGCTAGGTATAGTGATGATTTATGCAAAGAAATAATTCAAAATTAAATATATTTCAGTTAATTGCAATAGCTCTCTCCTTTCTTCTTCTTCTTACAGTTTTTATTTTTTTTGCATTCACAAAGTCTCCCTACATCCTTTCGGCAATAAAAGAAAATGGCGATTATGTGCGATCAGCAAGCTATTGGCACAGGGTAGATTTGGGCGTACAATGTGATCTGTGCCCCAGGAATTGTTTCCTTACAGAAGGAACAAGAGGGCAATGCAAAGTAAGAATTAATAAAAATAATATCCTCTACACAATGGTTTACAATCAGCCTGCTGCAATAAACATTGACCCAATAGAAAAGAAACCCGTCTTCCATATGCTTCCCGGGACATCGATTTTCTCTTTGTCAACGGCAGGGTGCCCATTGAAATGTACTTTCTGCCAGAACTGGACACTCTCTCAAACTTATCCGGAAGAAATAAAAAATGTCGAAATTATAACTCCTGAACAAATAGTTTATGCAGCATTGTCAAGGCATATACCTTCTATCGCATATACATACGGCGAACCTGTAGCCTATTACGAATATATGAGAGACATTGCCAGAATTGCTCATGCAAAGGGGCTCCGCAATGTCATGGTTACTTCAGGATATATAAATGAAAAACCACTTCTCGAACTTCTTCCTTATTTCGATGTTATAAAGGTTGATCTTAAGGGGATGAGCAAAGAGTTTTACAGAGAGGAAGTAGACGGATATCTTGATTCGGTTCTTAATACACTAAAAATACTGCGCAGAGAAAATAAACTTGTTGAAGTTGTCAATCTTGTAGTGCCGAACAGAAATGACAGCGATGAGGATTTCGATAAGCTTACAAAATGGGTTCATGACAACCTTGGAGCGGATACACCGGTCTTTTTCTCAAAATTTCATCCTGACTATAAACTTGCAAATCTTCCCGCTACTCCTGTAAAAACACTTCAGAGAGCAGTGGAAATTGCAAAAAAGAACGGATTGAATTTTGTTTACCTTGGAAATGTCCCAAGCGTAGATGGAGAAAATACCTATTGCCCTGATGACAATACCCTGCTTATTGAAAGAAGAGGTTTTATGGTGAACAGAATCAATTTGAAAGATGGAAAATGCCCCACATGCGGAAGAGAGCTCCCCGGAATCTGGGAATAAATATAAATATAAAAGGAATCACTATGCAAAAAATATCGGTCTTCATTTTTATCTTCTTATCATCTGTTTTTTATCTCCATGCACAGAATGTAATCGATTCGCCATTTGCCGGAAGCTGGTATCCGAAAAATGGTCAAATGCTTAGATTGCAGATTCAAAAATACCTTAATGACGACAAAAGTGATAAGATAACCGATAATATACTGGCTGTTATTATGCCCCATGCAGGTTATCAGTATTCAGGAACTACTGCAGCGTATGCAGCCAGGCAAATTGAAGGAAGAAATTACTCGAGAGTTATTATCATCGGACCTTCTCACAGAGAATGGCTGCCAAATAACTTCAGCATCGCAGATGTTAAATATTTTAAAACCCCTCTTGGAAGCGTAGAAGTGGATACTCAATTTGCGGATAAGCTCAGAAAATTGCCTGAATATAAGTCTCTTGGTTATCAAACTCATTACGCCGAACACAGTATTCAGATCGAATTGCCGTTCCTTCAGACAGTCCTGAAGGATTTTAAGATTGTTCCGATAATGCTTGGCAGCCTGGACGATAAAACCGCAAAAGAACTTGCTTCTGAACTAAAGCCTATGCTGGAAGACAATACTCTCGTTGTAATTAGTTCTGACTTTACACACTATGGTGATAATTACAGCTATATGCCTTTCCCGCTTGATAATGAAACAAAAAACAATCTAGCCAAACTCGATATGGAAGCAGTTTCACTTATTGAGAAAAAAGACACTTCAGGCTTCTCTCAATTTATGGAAAGGACTCATGACTCAATCTGCGGAGAGTCCGGCATTAGACTTTTTCTTTACATGCTCCCGGAAGATTCCAAACCGATATTGCTTAATTACAACACCTCAGGAGCTATTACCAATGATTATAGAAATTCTATAAGCTATGCAGCTATGGCCTTTACCGGCAGATGGAATAAAGGAAAAGCTGAAGTTAATACAGATACTTCTTTAAATGAGGATAAGCCCAAAGAAGAATGGAACCACAAGGAGAGAGAAACTCTTTTACTGCTGGCGCAGAAGTCAATCAACTACTTTTTAAATAACTCAAAAATTCCTTCTCCAGAGAATTTGGGCATAGAAATAAATGAACATCTCAAAGAAAAACGGGGCGTATTTGTTACACTCACGGAAAATGGAGAGTTGCGCGGATGTATTGGCGAGATATATCCGACAAAATCTCTCTATCAGGCAGTAATAAACCAGGCTGTCAATGCGGCCTTCAACGATCCTAGATTTCACCATGTGTCTAAATCAGAACTTCATTCTCTGAAATATGAGATTTCTGTTCTCTCTATACCTTACAGAGTTTTTTCCTGGAATGATATCAGGCTTGGAAAAGACGGAATAATCCTTATGAAAAATGGGAATAGAGCCCTTTTTCTTCCACAGGTTGCAATAGAACAAGGTTGGACACTTGAGGAAACACTAAGACATCTTTCGATGAAAGCCGGACTACCTCCAGACTCTTGGAAAGATGCTGACTTCATGGTTTTTCAGGCAGAAGTCTTTTGATATGATTTGCCGGCTGCGTTATATTTCCTTCTTAAAGTTACGAATATTTTGTTGCTTTATGGTGTAGTTCATTTAGCATTTATAATGCATCGTGTTTTTGTATGATTGTAAATGACGCATTCATGAATATTTAAATAAAACAGAATTTTAAATAAGCGGAAATTTCTAACAATGGAACCTATTCTTCTTCTCGGTACTGCATCAGTTTCTCCTTTTTATGCTTTTTCTCATAGCGACACAGTAGGCAAAATTATAGTTATCGCGTTATTCATTGTTTCGATATACAGCTGGACTGTAATGATTGATAAGTTCATTAACCTGTCCAAAATGCTGAAGCAGTCTAGAGCTTTCAAAGCTATTTTTCGAGATGCTAAATATCCTTTGATGATTTTTATCGAAGGCAGGAAAGAAAAATCAATGCTGGGAGAACTCTACATGAAAGCTTCCATAGAACTTCTCGATTTCTATAAACTTGATGAATTGCATGCCAACCAATACGGAAGCAGGGCTTTCCCGTCAAAAAAACTTTCATTCGGGCAGCTTGAAACCGTAAGAACAGTTCTGGATCAGACTGTGTCTGATAATATAATTGAACTTGAAGATAAAATGGGTTTTCTTGCCACTGCCATTAGTATTGGCCCGCTGATGGGTCTTTTCGGAACAGTGTGGGGCATAATGATGGCTTTTATTTCTATGGCAGTTATTGGTAAGGCTGATATTCCGGCGATGGCTCCCGGTGTCAGCAGCGCTCTGCTTACTACAGTTCTAGGGCTTACGGTAGCCATTCCTTCTCTTATAGGCTATAATGTTCTTGCCAGTTATATTAAAAAACTTATTGCTCATATGGATAATTTTTCTGATGAATACATAACAAAACTTAAACTGGAGCAAAACGATTAGCGCTGCTGATGAGAAGACAAAGGCGAAATTCCCAACTCTCTGCTATAAATCATATTGATCTGACGAACCTCATCGATGTAGCTTTTACATTGCTGATTGTTTTTATGATAACGATTCCTCTGGTTGAATACAATGTGAATGTATCTCCGCCCGAAATGAATGCTCAGGCCATTGAAGATAAAGACAGTGTTTATGTAAATTTGAACAGCAAGAATCAGGTTTTCTTTCAGGATCAACCAGTAACAAGAGATGAACTTCAGGGCAAAATCGATTCCTCAGTGACTGCTAAACCTAATTCAACTGTATTTCTAAGAGCTGACGGAATTTGTTCCTACAATCAGGTAATGGATGTGATGAAAATTATCAAGAGCGCCGGGGCTAAAAATATTTCCCTTATTACTCTCAAGGAAGATTAAAAGAAAAAGCCTGCCGAAGCAGGCTTAATAGAAATCCAAATGCCTTTCCGCTTATTTAATAAGCTCTTTTGTTCTTTTAACTTCTGCATCTATGCTTGTAACCAAATCATTCATGATCTCTTCACATGATTCGGATTTATTAATTAGCCCTACTGACTGCCCTGCCATAAGCGATCCATATTCTACATCTCCGTCAATAGCAGCTCTTCTTAAGGCTCCCATCCAGAATTCTTCTACTTTATGCTGAGCCAAATTCCTGTTTATAGTGCCTTCTTCAATCTGTTTTAACAAACTTAACTGGAGCTTTCCGAACTCTTCGTAGCCTTTATTTCTAAGGGCTCTGACTGCTACTACAGGCAGTCTGCTGTCAAACTGCGGAGTAGCTATCGCATCGCGGGCATTGGCATTGATGAATTTTTGTTTAAACTTTGGATGAGCAAGTGATTCATGAGCCATTGCAAAGCGGGTTCCGAGCTGAACTCCTGATGCTCCCATCATTAAGAGATGAGCACATAGCTTTCCTGTGGCAAGTCCACCTGCTACAAATACCGGTACTTCATTAATTGCAAAAAGTACCTGTTGGAGTAATACAACCAGGCTTACATGTCCAATATGCCCGCCAGCTTCCGAACCTTCGAGCATAATCGCGTCTGCTCCATACCTGACCATCCTGTGCGCAATAGAGTCCGTGGAAGCAAAACATATTACTTTTGCTCCTGTATCCTTTGCTGTCTTAATCTCTTCTTTATCTGGAAAACCGCCGGCAAAGATAACATAAGGCAGTTTAAGCTCTTTGATTAATTCTAAATGTTGCTTGTATGCTGGAGCTATGGTAATAATATTTACGCCAAACGGCTTATCTGTAAGCTTTCTTGTTTCTTCAACTTGTTTCTTGAGAATGTCCGGTGGCGTGTTCCCACCTGCAAGACAGCCGAAACCGCCAGCATTGCATACCGCTGAAATCAGATGAGGCTCACTGACCCATGTCATGGCACCTGAAATAATAGGGTATTTTACTCCTAAGAAGTCTTTTCCTCTTCTAAACAGTTTCTTTGTTGTTTCTGAAATCATTAAATGCCCTCCTAAGTTTTTAGTACGAGAATAACGCTGCACAATATTTGTTATATTTTATTCATGAGGAAAATCCATGCTTCCAGAGCTTTTAAATTAAAAATCAATTGAATTTTATTTTCGCTCTGATTATATTGCAGGAGTATTTAAGCCGAAGTGGCGAAATGGCAGACGCGCTAGACTCAAAATCTTGTACCCGCAAGGGTGTGGGGGTTCAAGTCCCCCCTTCGGCACCAATTATCAAGCAGTTTTCTGCTTCGGGATGTAGCGCAGCCTGGTTAGCGCGTTTGACTGGGGGTCAAAAGGTCGAGAGTTCGAATCTCTCCATCCCGACCATTCTTCAAGCATCATATTTTTATAATATTATGTTCTATGTGTACATCCTAAAGTTATCAACTAACCAGCTATATACAGGATATACATCCAATTTAAAACGGCGACTCCTTTGCCCGAGCGGGTGCTCGCGCTGGCCAGGGAAGTAGTTACGACTCAAATGCAATTTCCGGGTTTAAGCTTTTATCCTTCTAAGTTAGGATACTGTTAGTAAGCAAAAACAGAGTTGAATAATATTAAGACCTTATTATTTTATCTTTGTGGTTGGTAGTAGCTCTAAATATCCCTTTCTCCCTTTCATATCTCCCTAGACTACTGCCAGCCTGTTTCACTGAAGGAAGTTCTAGTCCCACTTTATTAACTGTCAGAATTGCTTTTCTAAAAAAAGTGTTTAGCATAGAAATTGGAATCCCATGTTTTGTATGTGTATTTATAGGATTAATTGGATGCAATGATATTAGCCAAAGGGATTATCCAAAGTATGTTTCAATAAGAACTCAAGGAGCAGAAATGTCTAATGATTTTTCATTAAACTTTTTGGAAGACCTGCCTTTTCAGATTTTTGTATTTATAGAATCCGATAAGTACGGCATAGTCAATCAGAAGCATTCTGATTTTATAGGCAAAGCTAAAAAGGATTTGGAATATGCTAATATATTCGAAACTCTTCCTAACGATTTAGCTCTGTTATTGGAAGGTTTTAGACCTAATTCCAAGTACAAATACGACAAGCCTGCATTAGTGTCGTCCAGGAAGCCATATGTTCAGCTAAAGAGGGCAACTATGGTGTTGGCGCATGCATATATTTTTCGAGATTGATTTGTATCTGTTGTTATTAAATCAGCCGGAGCATCAAGCGTTGTAATTTGACTATCATGTCAAGGAGGCCTAATGGGAAAAAATGGTCCTTTTGGGTCAGAGAATTCTTGTTCGATACTTCTGGTGTTTACGAAAAGTGATTTAAAAACGACAAGGCAGAGGAATGAGAAAATGACTCTGCTTTACTGATATGAACTTAGATGAAGAAGGTATTGAGCGGCCTCATATAATTAAATCGTTGCTTGAATACTGTGAACTCGACACACTGGCTATGTTAATGACCTATGAGCATTGGAAATCCCAGCTATGATGTTTTCAGAATTATTTTATTTGCATTAAATCTGTTTTGAGATTAAATATCATTCAACAATCTAAGAAGCTTGTAAACAAAAAGAATGAGAGGATATAAATGAATTCATATACGAGATATATCAACACTGTTAAAGGCTTACCTGTAGATTTCATTCCGCGTGTTCCTATTTTAATGCATTTTGCCTCAGAGTATATAGGAGCAAGTTACAAACAATTTGCATCAGATCATAATGTTTTAGCTGAAGCTAATATCAGATGTGCAGAGGATTTTGGTTTTGACCAACTGAGCTGTATTTGTGATTCATCCCGGGAGACCCATGGCTTTGGAGCAGAAGTTACTTATCTAGAGGAAACTGTACCCAAGGCAACTTATCTTCTGGAAGAGACAAAAAATTTAAACATTCTCAAAAAGCCAAACCCTTATAAATCAGAAAGAATGTTTGACCAAATTCAGGCAGTTAAACTCTATAATGAAAAATATAAGGGGCAATACTCGATACTGGGCTGGGTTGAAGGCCCTGCGTCTTGTGCAACTGAACTGAGGACTATGACCAATTTTGCAATTGACTTAATTGATGATCCTCCTTTTACAGAAGATTTAATGGATTTATGCACTGATGTTGAAATTGAATTCGCCCTTGCTCAGGTAAAAGAAGGCTGTGACACTATAGGGGTCGGTGATGCCGTGGCCAGCCAGGTTTCCCCTGATTTATATAATAATCTTATACTGCCAAGAGAAAAGAAACTAATTAAGGCCATTCAGGATGCAGGAGCTTATGTCAAACTTCACATTTGCGGGAATATCACTCATCTCCTTCCCTGCATAGCCGAGTTAAATGTGGATTTAATAGATATTGACCACATGGTTGATGTCGCTAAGGTAAGAGAATATCTCGGGAAAAAAGTTGTAATAACTGGAAATCTTGATCCTGTCCAGGATATTTTGTTCGGGAAACCCGAAAAAATCATGGATGGTTTCCGGAGAGTTTATGAAAAGGCGGGAAATCCGTATATGATTAATGCAGGATGTGAAATACCGCCCAAAACTCCTTTTGAAAATTTAAAGGCTCTCTGCACTAAACTTAATTATAGCTCAAATTAATATCTGTATAAAAACAGCTGAGAATGCAATTTCTCAGATAGACTAACAATAAGGAGCATGTCTTATGGCAGCACAAAAATTCTACAATGTAAAGAAACGCGAATCAGTAACTATTGACGAAGGTAAATGCACAAAAGTCATTTATTCAAAAACGGTCGCAGGAAAAGTTCAGGAACGCTATGCGGTCAGAGCTAAAGATGATGACGGCACAAATCTCACAAGGTTTATGAGCAAAAAAGACTTTGATGCAGCTAAATGTCCAACAGCAAAATAGTTTATCAGACAAAACTTTATCTCCTCTGTTCTAAATTATTAAGGACAGGGGATTTATTTTTTACAGATTATTTCTTGCCAAAACCAATAGAGTTATGTCCTTGCAGTTTCTCGGCCTACCGAGAGCCTTTTTAACCCAGATTTTGCAGCCGGAACAATAAAAATAACAGATACATAAATCTGTTTATAAAATTTAAATGCAAATTTTGTGTTTAAGTTTACATGCAATGAGACTATTAGACTAGAAGCAGCAGGATTTTGTTAAGGAGAGTTTTTAGAAGCTTTATATTCCGTCATATAAAGCGTGATAAATACATGGAAAGGCATAGCATTCTTATTAATACAACCTTAACAACTAACGACGGATATAGGTTATGGGAAAAATCTTTTTGAATAAATTATCTTTTTTACTATCAAGCAGTTTTATGTTTTGCCTGACAATAAGCGCATCTGCAATAGTTTACGCTGTTTATATAGCTGCGCTTAATATCTTCTTCTTCTTTTTGCAGAATCAATGCAAAACTCCGCAATCACCCATTAATGAATAAGCTACAGCATCGTTCTTATCAACCACTGCGCTAATATTCTGTGAACTGATAATCAATACGGTTTTGACATCATCACAAGACATCAAATATTTACTCGCCGCATTAATTGCAGTCGCACCTCCAAGACAAGTGTCATTCATATCAAATAGCACATGAGCATTATTTGCTTTTAGAAAGTTTTACAAGTCTTGGAGCGAGTAGTTAATGTGTTAATATTTAACAATATTTATTAAAATTGAACAACAAAATGTTAATAATAGAAGTTTTTATAAAATAATTGTCCTTTCATCCAGGTTTATAGTATATAATCTGCTTCAATGATTTTTGATGTGGTTGGGCTTCTTGTTTTTTTTGAAAAAGGAATTTGAAATCTGGTGATTATAAATAGGATAAGTATTTAATAATATTAAGGATAAAATAGGAGTTAAACATGAAAAGAAGCAGACTGTTTATCTTAGCATGGTTTGTAACTATAGCAACAGTATCTATATGTGCGAACGACAGTATTCCTAAATACCTTGACTGGAAATGTCAAACACAATTAGAAAGATTAAATGCTTCCAAGCCTAAAGTTAAAGATCCAGATACTCTTGTATTTAGTGGAGGAGGAATACGCGGTATAGCATATTGCGGAGCCACACAGTATATGGAGGAAAATGGAAAGCTGGAAAAAGTTAATCGTATAGTAGGAAATTCTGCAGGGTCTCTTACAGCTGTTTTTTTAGCAATAGGATGCAAGTCTGACGAAATAAAACAACTTATGATGGGAACAAACTTCAGTTATTTTCTAGATCCTATTGATCCACAAAGGCTAGACTTATTTGAAATACTTAAAGACCCATTCAATGGTGTAATTAAGTACCGCGAGGCAATAATTGAATTTCTTATTGAAGACTACGGATTATGCAAAGGTGAAAAATTAAAGGAATTTGTAGAAAAAGAATTCAAAACTAAAAAATTATCTCCAAATATTACGTTTAATGAACTTTACAAGAAAACTAAAAAACATCTTGTTGTAACAGCTTGTAGTTTGTCGTATGGCAGAACTTGTATGTTTGACTATAAAACAGCCCCAGATATGCCGGTTATAACAGCAGTGATGGCTTCCATGTCGATTCCAAATGTCTACATACCAGTTCGTTATACTCCAAAAGGTTCTGATTTAATAGATTTTCTTGTAGATGGTGGAACTACGAGAAGTTATCCTGTATGGTACTTTGACAGCATAAAGGCTAAAACCTTAGGATTTTTATTGTATGGCAAAGGCGAACACATAAAACCTGATCAAAAACCTGAATATAAACCAATGGATGATATTTTTAAGGTTGAGATAGCCTTTTTGATGCTGATGTCTAACAACAAAGAAACTGTTATAGATATGGGTAATGCATATAGAACTGTGTTTATAGATTGCGATGATATAAGCCCATTGAAATTTGATTTGGATGGAAAAACTAAGAACAAACTTATAGAAGCAGGCTATAATGCTGCAAAAGAATATTTTGATACTCCCTAATGGAGTATCGGACATTAAGATATCAGTTACATTATTAGGCTATAAGGTCAATTCCATTGAATTAAGTGATTATTGCCTAGAAACGAGAATTAAGAGAGTTAGAAATTCTGAATTACTGCAGGCTGCAGCAAGATATTAACTGGATTGATGCTCTGCAAGAAGAGGTAGAAGCTCTAGATGAATATTATTAATATCTTTGAGCCGTACTAAGAGCCTTTTAATCAAAACTATGCATCTCATTGTTTCCTGTTTGAAATGTATGTCTTTCGCCCTCAAAAGTCCGTTACTGCGTATAAGATGTTTAAGAGATTCAATTTCAGAAATGTTATCCAGTATGATACTATGATAACTGTTATGCTGCTCATCATTTGAATGGATATCAAAAACCCCGCAAAGCGAATTGATTTTTTCGAATAATTCTTTATTTATTTCTGAAATAAATAATTTATATTCTTCAGAAACTAAATTTAGGTTCCTCGATGTTATCAGAAGCCTTTCAACAGCATCGCACCATTTTTTTAGAAGAGACTGCTCTGTTAATGTTATTGAGCTTGTAATAGTTAATTTGTCAATGTTGAATTTCAGCAGAGAAATTCCTTCTATGAGGATTGAAGGAAAGTAGTCTGCTGAGTTATCGATTTTGAATTTATTGAATCTTTTCCAGAAACATAAAATGCCGGTTTTCACTACTTGAAAATAATTATTATTCCATAATAAAATCGACATAATCCACATGACGGATATTCCGAAAAATATACTTATAAAACGCATGAAAACACTCTCCAGACTCATTACCGGTCCCCAAGTAGGAATGAAAGCTACGCTGAAAGCTAAAAATATCTGAAGCCCCATATACGATATCCTTGGACATTTCAGCATAATCATTGCTGAGAAATAACCGACAAGGAATACGCACATAAGCATAACCAGTGTGGATTCTATGCTAAAAAATAAAAGAATACATCCCAGTAGAAAACCTATACTGCATCCAAGAAATCTTAATATCCCTTTAAGCCTTGATGAAAGATAGTCAGGCAGAGATGCTGTCATAACAGCTATTGTAATATTTGCAGTACCCATGTCTGATGGTAAATCAAGAAATTTCCATGCCCAGATAACTACGACAAGCGTTATTGCCGTTTGGATAGCAAATCGCATATGAGGTTTATGTATGAATAATGTTTTTCCGAAAAAGCTGTATTTTTTATAGCCAAGGAATTCATCCTGATATAATTCAGGATCTTTTTTTGATTCGGTTAATTCTTCCTTGTATGCATTTTCCCTTAAAATAAAAAATGTTATATAGTCCTTTAGGATTACTATCGATTCATTGAAGATATAAGTGTCAGAAGTAGAATAAGTATAGTGCCGCCCTTTTTTAACTATCTTATTGTATTTGATGTCAATTATTGCTAATTGCATTTTAATGTCTTTGACTATTTTTTCAATGTTTATTTTCTCGTCCAAAAGAGCGATTGACTCGAATATTTCAATAATCTTTAAGATTTGTTTGCGGAAGTTAGACTGGAATGAAACTGATTTTAAATTGCAGACAGACTGATGGAAAGTCATAATTTCATCTATGTAATCAGAAACCCTTTTATAATCTATTCCTGTTGGTTTATGGGAGATTACCTTTTTTTCGAATTGCGCATTATAGGAAAGAGCATCAATAGCTTTGATAAGACTTCTGATAGTTTCGTATTGCTTTTTTACTGGTTCAATATTAAATGCACTCATAATGTACTGCGTGAAAATTTCCCTGTTGTAAGCAGAGAGTTCTGTCTTTAACTGTCTTAATTTTGATTTTAGTTCATCTGCAGCGTATTTAGGCTTGAATAAATAGTTAAGCAATAAATACACTAGAATTCCTATTAGAAGATTCATTGCTCTGTCAAATGCTGTTAGGGCAAAATCGGCAGGACTCAAAACTTTCTCAAAACTGACAGATGTGATTAAAATAAAAGCAAGGACTATCATAAACCAGAAGTACCCCATATGTCTGGAAGTAGCGTACTTATAATAACATGCCGTAGAAACTAGAAAGAGCAGTATCGTATAGTAAAACTGGTTCTGTATAGTGAATCCCCAGATTAAAAAAGCTACAAAAGCTCCTGTTATAGTTCCTGCTATCCTGTAAACTCCTTTTTCTATGCCTACACCGAGATAAGGTGTTATCATAATAAAACAGCAGAAAGGAGCCCAGTAGCTTGATCCAAGTTCCATTTCAAGACTTATCAAATATGCAATGCATGCTGACAGCGAGGCTTTAACGCAAGTAAAAGATTTTGAATCTTTCAAAGAAAAGTTGGTATAGAAGGATTTTATGTCTTCAATTATTGTCTTTGTGTAGTAGTTCACGAAAATATGGAGAGTAAAAAATTTTTACCAGAAAAGGACATAGACTCTTGCGCTTGAGCCCATTTTAAGATTCATGTATTGCGGTTTATTTAATATTTTAATAAGGACTGTGAATCTTTGCTGGAGTCTTATCCAATCGATGGTTGGTTCAATATACGGCAATGTTTTATCTACAGCCTGTTCTCTGCTTATGGCATTGAGAATGCTTACTACTTCTCCTTCAATTATCTTAAAAGGATACAGGTCAGGCATTATAAAGACTTTTTGTCCGGGCTTTATCCTTCCCACCCAGAATTCTTTGAAATTAGCTTCAACCCAGCATTCCTGTGACTGCACTATCCCGAATACGCTTTGCCCTGCATGGAGATACATTCCAGGCATAAGGTAGTTGTTCACTATAAATCCGGCAAAAGGGGCTTTTACCAGAGTGCTTTCAAGGTTATATTTTGCGTTATTGAGCTGAGCCGTGAGCTGCTTAATAATAGCTACCTGTTCTGCTTCATTGTTTTTCGCATCGTCTATAGCTGTTTGTATTTTGGTATATTCAACCTTGTCTTTTTCATAGTCATAGAGTTTTCTTTGGTATTCTTCAGTAGATTGGGCTTGTTTATCCATAAGGAATTTATATCTTTCTACTTCTATTACATCTATTTTCAACTGGTCAGTTATTGCTTTCAGTTGCAACTTATAATTTGTTACTTGATCCGAGTAGAGTTGTTTTGTAGCGTTAGCCAGCTCAATTTGAGCCTGAAGTGTTTCTACTGTCATTTTGTAGGAATATGGGTCGAGCTGAAATAGTTTATCGCTTTGCTTGACGAATGTATTAGTCCCCACATAAACCTGAGTTACAAATTCTTCAACTCTCGGGCTTATTTCAGTCCAATTGGCTCTGATATAAGCATCGGAAGTATATCCGCCCTGAACATAAAATATCAAGATACAAAACAAAATCACTATAAGTGAAATAGTAATCCATTTTGCCTTTTTCGTTATTTTCATTATAAGCCCTTGTTTATGAAGTTTGGTGCAGCGCTTATACAATTTTAAAAACTAATTGAGAAATATCAATATTAGTTACATAGAAAAATGGACTTGCGTGTTTTATATTTAAAGGCCTTTCTGAGTCATCATTTTCAGTATAATCTATAACATAAATTTACTATGAACGAATCTACCGAAAGCAAAGAAACAATAAATACTAATTCCTCGAATTACACAGCTAGTCAGATTACAGTTCTTGAAGGCCTCCAGGCAGTCAGGATGCGTCCAAGCATGTATATTGGCGATACAGGGCAGAGAGGACTGCATCACCTTGTTTATGAAGTGGTAGACAACAGTATTGATGAGGCTCTTGCAGGTTATGCCAAAGAAGTTAAAGCCATAATTCATATTGACAATTCAATTACTGTTATTGATGACGGACGAGGAATTCCTGTCGATATTCATGAAGGAGAAGGCAAGCCTGCTGTAGAGGTAGTTCTGACAGTTCTTCATGCCGGAGGAAAGTTTGATCACGATGCTTATAAGGTTTCTGGCGGTCTGCATGGTGTCGGAGTATCATGCGTAAATGCTCTGAGCGAATGGCTTGAAGTCGAAGTTCACAGAGATGGCATGCTGCACCACATCAGATTCGAGAGAGGCAATACGGTTTCTCCTTTGGCTAAAGTAAGAGAAACCACTCAAAGAGGAACAACCGTTACATTTAAACCGGATACGACAATTTTTTCAACGACTTCTGCTTTTGTCTGGGATATACTTGCAAGCAGACTACGCGAGCTGGCATTTCTTAATAAGGGAGTAAAGATATCTCTTGTAGATGAGAGAGAGCAGGGCAAGGAAGATATTTATTATTATGAAGGCGGAATTGTAGAATTCGTAAGCCATCTGAATAAGAATAAACAAACTTTGCATCCGGAAATTATATATCTGCATAAAGTAAAAGACGATGTCGATGTAGAAGTAGCGATGCAGTACAATGATACATTTGTAGAAACAATTTATTCATATGTCAATAATATCAATACTATTGAAGGTGGAACTCATTTAACAGGTTTTCAGACAGCTCTGACCAGAACTCTGAATAAATATGCGGTCAATGCAAATCTTATTAAGTCTGATAAGGGCATGAGCGGCACTGATGTAAGAGAAGGTTTGACTTCGATTATTAGTATAAAAGTAAGAGATCCGCAGTTTGAAGGGCAGACTAAAACCAAACTTGGCAACGGAGATGTAAGAGGTATTGTTGAATCAGTTGTTAATGATGTCCTGGGATCATTCTTAGAAGAAAATCCTTCTTGTGCCAGAGAGATAATTAACAAAGCCTTAATAGCTGCAAGAGCAAGAGAAGCAGCCAGAAAAGCCAGAGAGCTCATTCAGAGGAAGGGAGCCCTTGAGGGTTTTTCTTTGCCTGGCAAATTATCAGACTGTTCAGAAAAAGATCCTTCTAAGTGTGAACTTTATATAGTAGAAGGAGACTCTGCCGGCGGTTCCGCAAAACAGGGAAGGGACAGTTCTTTTCAGGCTATTCTTCCTGTCCGAGGGAAATTGCTTAATGTTGAAAAGACCACCATTGATAAAGTTCTTGAAAATAAGGAAATACAGTCACTTATAGCAGCTATTGGATGCGGAGTAGGCAAAGAAGAATTTGATCTTTCTAAAATCAGATATCACAGAGTAGTAATAATGACGGACGCGGATGTGGACGGGTCACATATCCGAACTCTAATTTTGACATTCTTCTTTCGCCAGATGAAGCAGATTATAGATGCAGGCTATGTTTATATAGCCAAACCGCCCCTTTTTAAAGTCAGAAAAAAACAGAAAGAGCGTTATGTTGATACAGAAGAGCAATTGGATAAATATCTCATTGAACTTGGCTGTGAAGATATTAAAGCCCAGAGGATTCCTGATATAGAACTTGATGATATTGCGCTTAAAAAATTATTGGATGCCGTCAATACTTCTAAGCAAATAGGACATGCTCTGCTAAGACATGGAATTCAGCTTGACACTTATCTTAAAACTGAGAAGGAAGGAAATTTCCCGATTACAAAGATTGCCTATAGAGAGGCAGATGGATCTATTTTAGATGAATATGCTTACACTGAAGCAGAAGTTTCTGAAAAAATCAATGCTTTCAAAATTAAATGCCTTGATAGGTTTGCGGATGAAGAAATTACTGATGAAGAAAAGGAAAAAAGGCTCTCATATCTCATAGAAACTACTAATATCTACGAGGCCAAAGCTTGTGCTCTTCTTGCTAAAGAACTCGATGAGATGGGAGTTCCAATTAAATATCTTTTTGGAACAGGAGAAGTGGTATTTAAAATCAACTCTGCTGAAAGACCTGCTACCTTGAAGTCACTTAATGATCTTTTTGACTATATCAAAAAATCTGGCAGGCAGGGACTCCATATACAAAGATACAAGGGACTTGGCGAAATGAATGCTGAACAGCTGTGGGAAACTACTATGAAACCTGATACCCGAAAAATGATAAAAGTTACCATGGAAGATGCTTTTCAGGCTGAAAGAATATTTTCTCTTCTTATGGGAGACGATGTTGAGCCTAGAAGAGAGTACATAGAAAAATATGCAGCCGGTGTAAAAGACCTGGATATCTAATGATCAGGCCTGATAAAACAAAGAGACTGCTTTATTTATTAATTCTTTTTTCATCTTTTGTTTTATTATCAGGCTGCTGCACAAATTGCCTTATAGCAAGGTCTGAACTTGCAGGACAGGAAGACCTTGAGCAGTCAAATCCAAGAGCTACTGAAATATGGGCTGGAGATATAGATTCAGTAATTACTTCTGAATACGGAGGAAACCTGCAATCTCTTAAGCTTGACGAAGTTTCGCCCCTAACGCAGTTGTCAGGATACTGGAACTCTGATCTGCTTCTCTATGATGACAGCGGACGGGAATTGAAGATTAAAAAAGTTGAGCTTTATGACAGCGCAAAAAAGGCTACAGTCATAGCAACTTCAACTCTCTCCAATACTGTACTAAAACTCCAGAAAAGCTATCGGATGAATTTTGATACTGGGGATATTTATGCGATTAAGATAATTACAAATACTGCCTCATCACCTGTTAGTTTAACAGCAATGCAGCAAATCACTCTGGCAAAAGGAGGATATTTTATAATCCCTGTAAATGTCGCTTCCCGTTATCCACACCTTTATGAAATAACCGATTCATCTGGAAAAGATATAACTGAGAGCTCGGCAGATAAAATCCACAAAAGTGCTAATAAAATACTCTACAAGGTGGATGAAAATTCCCCTGAATTAACTATAAATTCTGATTCTACTGAAGGCTGGTTTGGATACTTCTATAAAGATACTCTTCTTCTGGTTAAATTTTCTCCATTTTATACTAATCTGGAAAAAAAGGATAAAGTTATATTCAGAGCCCAAATAACCAAAGATTCAGTGAAATGCACCTTTGGAGAAACTTACAGAAATCTGCCTGAGAAAGGAAGTTGTCTTAAACTTTATGAAAAGACAGCGTTAGTGGAGCTTAAGGATGAGATCAATAATTTCGAAGATATCTATACCGCTCTAAAATACCTCAAATTAAGTTTGATAGCCAGACGGTAGCTTTAAGCAGATTATCTCTTGGATGTTTTAGTATGATGGAAATTGAGCAGGAAAAGCAGCATTTTGAGATAGTTCATATCAAGCCATTTTAAAATAGAATTATTTTGAAATCTATTATTCTAATGGAGGGAACGGTGAAACTGCCGGACACTCAATATATAGATTGCTGGAATCTTTTTTATACAAATCCCAAAATGGATAATCCCTGCACTGTTTGGGTCTGGCTTCGTATATTGAACATTTGCCGCTGTCTATTTCCAGTAAAACACAATGATAAACTCCATTTATTTTAATGTCTTTTATATTATGAAGGCCATTTACCCGATTCAGATAACCTGTTTTAAATTGAGTTTCGCTAATATTTAAAAAAGAAGCTACCTCGGCAATTTCATTCTGGTTTATATAAAGATAACTCGGTGTTTTGTTTGAACAGCATCTGCCTTTGCATTCAGCGCATTTTTCAGGATCGAAACTGAATGAGAAACCTTCTCTTTTCACGACTAGCAATCTCCAGCAAACTTACCAGGTACTTTTGGATCGTGGTAAACTTCATCGACATCTATATCTTTTTTATTTTTCTTGTAGAGAAGCTCTCCATGTTGTTCTATGGAGTCCTTTTTGGGATGATGCTTTTTTGTTTCTATTGTTTTTTTTCTGCTCTTCTTCATATTAAATCCATCCTAAATATCAAATTTATACCTTAAATTTAATTTTAGGTTTGCCTTTTACCAATAGTTGAATAATTTTAATTCTTCTTCGGGCGTATAGCTCAGTTGGTTAGAGCGCTACGTTGACATCGTAGAGGTCACAGATTCGAGTTCTGTTACGCCCACCATTTTAAATCCCAAAAATAGCCTCAAAAATACCCCTTTGTCTGCCTTTTTACCTATAGCCTGAAACAGTAAGTAATCGTTAAGTAAAAAGTTCAAAACAGTAAGTAAACAGTAAGTAAAATATTAACCTAAAATGAGCTCAAAACAGTAATTTATTTAATTTTACGCCAAGAAATATTATACTCTGAATCAATTCATTTATACATCTAACCTATTTTTACTCTGTTAAACAGCCTCAACTAGCATTTAGGAAAAGTCATTTTTTGAACTCAAAAGATTAAGTAAAGAGTAAGTTGACTGGAAATAAAAACAACACGCTATAATACATCTTTTCAGAAAAATTAAATTGATCATGACTTTTCTTAGAAAATGTGTAAGAGAAAACTATTCAGCTTAAAATCTTAGCTTTGAATATTATTTTACTTTTTTGTGAGGATATTGAAAGAGGCTTTCCTGAAGAGAGATTGTGGTGAGGATGTAAGCGTCAAATACAGCCCATCTATGAAATAAAAAAATAGTTGTTAAGTTTTGATATCTTTGAAAAAATAAAAAGGATATCAGAATGAAAAGGCACAGGGAAGCAACAATAAAGAAATGGTCAGGCCTTGTATCAATACAGGCAAAAAGCACTTTAAATGTTCCTGAATTTTGCAGGAAGCAGAAAATTCATGAGAATAGTTTTTACGCCTGGCGCAGCAAGCTGAAGAAAAATACTAAAGAGATAACTGAAAATGCCTTTAAAGAGCTTAAGCTTTCTGATTCTTCTAGAGAGAGATCCGGAATACAGATATGTATAAAGGAAAATGTCCATATCATAATTGAAAACCATTTTAATGAAGCTGCATTGTTAAAAGTTGTAAAGCTTCTTTCAGGGCTGTGATGTTCAGCATTGACAGAAGCACCATTTATCTTTATCAGAAGCCTATCCACATAAACAAAAGCTTTGAAGGGCTTTCAACTTTAGTACAGGACAGTTTCCCTGGACAGCTTCTGACAGGAAGATGTTTTATATTTCTCAACCGCTATCACAATAAGATGAAAATTTTATACTGGGATTCTGATGGTTTTGTAATATTCTACAAGCGTCTTGAAAAAGGTCGTTTTTATGTCGGCTCAGATGGCAAATCAGAACTTACACGAAGGGAATTCCAAATGCTTTTTGAAGGAATAAAACCAGAAAAACTTGAGAGTCGTTTCAGCCTGAAAAAAATAACTTAAATATAGTTAAAATGAGTTCAATTATACTCAACTTATGCTATATTTAAGAATGATAAAAAAACATGAGAGCGCCAAGATAAGCTGGTGCAAACAAGTTGGAAAAAAAACAACCTAGGTAAAGCCTAACCAGCAGCCTAGAACTGAACCTCGCATATGGCAAGGTAACAACCCATATGAAGCCGAGGGAA
>Ga0209417_1002851_pt1 | contig 24945 bp, 21 predicted proteins | sample RifGroF2_FD_184002 | JGI IMG/M metagenome (GOLD analysis project Ga0209417, IMG submission 184002) | Groundwater microbial communities from Rifle, Colorado, USA - Groundwater F2 (SPAdes) (version 2) | ecosystem: Environmental > Aquatic > Deep subsurface > Groundwater | place: Rifle, Colorado... | reverse complement strand
TCCAAAACATGAATTTTAACAAACCCTATTTGGGGAATAAATTATTGTCTGAATATTTTTATCTCTCGTTAAATCGCCTTATTTTTAGTCAAAAATTAAAACAAATAGCTGGTTTTTAGACGAACTGCCGTTTATTAACGCAGCAAAAAGAATTGAATTTTTATTTGACCTATACGAAAAATATACGGCAGACCTGTTTACAAAAGAGAAAGTGAAGAAGAAGAAATAACTATCATTAACACATAATATAATGAGACCATTAATTTTAGAATTTGCGGAGACCCCCGAAATTAAAAATTTAGACTATTCATTAATTGAATATTCAAACAAACAAAATCTGTCTGTTATTAAAAACACAGAGATTCCCGCTATTACTTATGTAAATATGGATACAGAAACTTTTACAAAAACATTTAATGAGCCATCCGATTCGGATAACGATGTTAGGTATAAATTAATGGGGTTATTAGATACAAGTACCGAAACATTTACTTCCACAGAACCAAGCGACAGCGATAATAATTATTCTTCCTTAAAAATGTTAATGGACACCCAAACAATTACTGAATCTGTTGAACCAACTGATTCGGATAAATGATATTAATTATTACACATAAGGAAGATTTCACCGCTGACTTTGTTATTGATAAACTCAATAATAATGGAATAAAATATTTCAGATTCAATTGCGAAGACATTGACAAAGCAAATTATTTTTTTGAAAATAACAGCGATTGCACTTTCAATATTAACAATTTAAGTTCTTTCAAATCTGTTTGGTTTAGACGTACAAAACTGCCTGACTTGGATATAAAAGATGAAGCAGAAAAACTCTACCTTTTAGGTGATTATGACGCACTTCTTGATAATATTTATGCGGTTCTTGATGCTAAAAAATGGTTAAGCCATCCCAAAGATGTTTACCAAGCAGAAAATAAAATTTATCAAATAAAAATTGCACAGGAACTTGGATTTAAAATGCCTGATACTTTAATCACTAATCAACATTCCGTTCTACGAAAGTTCATTGACAAGCATAAAGAAAATATTATTATAAAGCCAATTCGTCAAGGACGAATTAGAGAACAAAATGGTTTCAAAACAATCTTTACAAACAAAATAAATTCAAGCACCATAAAGGAACTGGAGAATTATAATCTCACACCTTGTATTTTCCAAGAATACATTGAGAAAGAATACGAATTGAGAATAACAGTAGTTGGGAATAAAATATTTTCAGCAAAAGTTGATTCTCAAAAATTGGAAGAAACGAAAATTGATTGGAGAAAAAAGAAGATACCGTTTCAGCCGTATTCACTTCCGAATGAAATCAGCGAAAAGTGTTTAGCCTTAACACAAAAATTAAATTTGTCCTTTGGTGCAATTGACATAATCAAAAATAAAAACGGTGAATATATTTTTCTTGAAATTAATCCCAATGGACAATGGGCTTGGCTTGAAACGGAAGCTGGTCTCAAAATATCTGATGAAATCATTAACTTTTTATCCAACTAAAAAATGATAGGAAAATATTTAAAATATATCGGTTATAAAAAAGCACCCAAGAAACAACCCAAAAAGGAAGGGGAAGAACCTGAAACTAAAGAAGTATATACACCTGCTGAAGATATTAAAGTAGCTGAAAGGTATTTAGAATATCTTAAAGAACTTGACCACTATCAAAAAGACAGACGGGTAACAATTGAAAATAAAAATTCCCAATTAGTCGGGCAAGCAAGTATTGTAACATCAATTTTTTCGTTGTTCGTGCCACTTTTAATTGACTCATTTAACGGCATTACACTTTATATCACAATTCCTCTTTCATTAATCTTTCTGACTGTTTTAGCTCATTACTTGCTAACAATTCTACACGCAATTAATACCCTTAAAATAAACAAATACTCATATGCAACGAGACGGACAACTACAGTAACAAAAAAGGATAGAGCAAATTCGGAATTAGCTTTTCTAAATGAGGAAATTTCAGATTTAGTTTACTCAACAAATCAAAGTGCCCCGATAGACAATAAGAAAGGAGAAAATTTAATTTTTGCTACAAGATGTTTTGAAATAGCCAATTTTGGTTTCGCTATATTAACAGTAGGAATCATTTTATCAACTTTTGCCATAAAAAAAGAAACACCTGAAATTAACGTGCAAAACTTAAAAGAATTCAACCTAACAATTCCAGATACAGTAACCAATCGAATCATCAATTATCCTAAACTTGATTCGCTAACAATAAAAATTGACACCACAGGAAATAAATTGATTATCAAAAATAAATAGCCACCATAAATGAAATTAGATTGATGAGCAAAATGATTAAATATTGTCAGGTTAATTAAAAAAAAGTAATTTTGAACATATTTAAAAAATAATATGGCACGAAAACCTCCAACTCTTAAAACAGTAAAAAAACTATTTGCATTATCAGGTAATGTTTGTGCATTTCACGACCCTCAGTGTAATGAAAATATGGTTGATGAAAAAGGTAATGTAATAGGCAAAATTTGCCATATTGAAGCAGCTAATAAAAAAGGTGAGCGGTTTAATGAGAAATCTAATGATGAAGTAAGACGTGATTTTGATAATCTGATTTTACTTTGCGATAAGCATCATATTGAAACTAACAATGTTGTAAAATACAAAGTAGATGTTTTGCAAAAGATGAAAGAGGAGCATGAAATGAAATTTATCAATAATAAGTTCAAAGTTACTGATGATACAATCGCTGATGCAATTATTAAATACGAAAAATCTTACACTCAAATTAATACAAATATTGGCGGTATTCAAGTGAACCAGCAAGCTGATACAATTATTAATAATATTGTTACAGATGAAAAGCAAGAATTAACTATCATTGATGGTATCTTTAATTATGTACTGAAACAATTAAATGAAGGAATAGGAAAGGACTATAAACCCGATGTTAACTTAAATCTACCTGATAAAATTAAACTAAACTTTAAATCAACCGATGAACAAGAAGCAGTCGTAGAATATTTTAAGTATTCATTCACAAAGTATGATTTAATTAGAAGACGTTTTGAAATTCTTGATACAGAGTACCAAAAAGATATTCATTCGCACATATTTGGCGTTTATCAGGAATTAAAAACTAACTCACTTTCCAATTTAGATATTCTACATACACTATTCAAAGTATTTACGCCAACTGCTAAGAAAGGTAATTCTATTTATATGAACTTAGCAAAAGCATTCGTTTTATTTTTCTTTGAAGATTGTACCATTTTTGAAAAAACAAAAGCCGAAAAAATACAACAAACTAAATTAGACCTTTAAAAATTATGCTAATACCAACAAAACACGAAAACTTGCAGCAAAATATTTTGGTTGTTGGTGCTGTTATAATTACTTTTTTGAAAAAAAAGAGTTATAACATTGAAGCTTTGTTTCAAAAAATCAAAAATGGGAAGAATGTAAGTTTAGACCAATATTATAATACTTTAGTTTTCCTTTGGCTTTCTGATATAATTGAACTTGAAGAGTTTTACATTAAATTGAAAAAAGATGTTTTTAACTAAGATATATTCTGAACCGAAAGGCTTATTTAATAAATCTGTTTGCAAGAATGGAGTTATTGAATTCAAAAATGGGATTAATTACATTTTTGGTAAAAAAGATATAGACAATCCTTCTGAGTCATTAAATGGTATTGGTAAGTCTTTACTATTAGATTTAATTGATTTTTGTTTAATATCTTCATTTAGGAAAATTGATACACCAAGACTTTTTGAAGCAAAAGAGTTTTTATCAGATTTTAAAATTGTATTAGAATTTAGAGTGAATAATATTGACTATATCATAAAAAGAAGTGTTGACAGTCCTAATAAAATTGAATTTGGGCAGAAAGGTAAGGTTTTGCTGTATGATAGTAAAACAGAGGTTAGTGAACGCCTATGTGATTTAGTTTTTAAGAATACTTCGTATTCTGGTTTTTACGAAAGCAATTTATTGAGAAAGTTGATGCCTTTTTTTCTTAAAATACATAAACACAAAGCTCAAAAATTTATTGACCCCATTGAATATATTAAAGGTTGTTATTCTACGGAATTAAATCAATATCATTTATTATTGATGGGTATTGACAACACTATTATAAACAAAAATTTTCAGATACAAACATCTATAAAAGATAAAGAGCCTGCTTTAAGAGAGCTTAAACGTGCTATTGAAACAAATTATGGCATTAAAAGAATTTCTGATATTGATAGTGAAATAGATAATCTAAATAGAGAAATTAAGCATCTTGATAAAGCAATACAAGCATATAAATTAGCAGACAAGTACAAGGATGCTGAAACTCATGCGAATATTCTTACATCAGAAATCAAAGAAAATGTATATGAAAATTTTGCAGACCAAAGTAAAATCAAAGCATACAAGGATAGTATGACAAATAAAGATGATTTGCGAAATGTCCGTCAAATTGAAAACATTTATTCTGAATTAAATTCTATACTAGGAAAAGCGATACGTAGCACTTTGGATGAAGCAGTTAAATTTAGAAACCAGCTTTCTGTAACACGTCAAAACTTCTTAAATGGCGAAATTCAAGAATTGGAAGAGAATATCCGTATCAGAGAAAAAATAATAAATATAAAGGAAACTGAAAGGGCAAAATTATTTTCTTTTTTAGAAGCCAAAGAAGCAATAAAAGATTTGACAGAAGCATTTTATGCAATAAATGAAAAGAAGAAGAAAGTTAATGACTTAGAAAGCCGTATAAATTTATACAAAGATATCGAAAAGGAAAAAGCGGAATTAGCTGTTAAAGAGAAACAACTTGAACAAGAGGTTCTAAATTATTTATCTGATATTAGAAATGAAATTGCTGATTTTCGAGATACCTTTTCGGAAATTTATAATAAGGTTTATCCTGAGAATAAAAATCGTTCAAATTTTACAATTGCATCAGATTTAGAATCAAGAGCTAAGATTCTTATTGACATCAATTTTCCTGCAATGCGTTCAGAAGGCAAGAATCAAGGTCGTACTTTAATTTATGATATATCTATTTTATTAAATGCTATTAAGAATAATATAAATTGTCCTAGATTTCTTATTCATGATGGAATTTTTGATGGAATGGATAAAGCTCATTTTGTTGCAGTGTGTAATTTATTAAATAGCCTTAGTAATAAGGGTGTAGAATTCCAATATATTATTCCAATTAATGAAGAAGGGACATTAAATGAAAAGTTTGGTAAAGTTGACAAAGTAAATGTTGAAACAATTGAATCAGAAGCAATAATAATTCTAACTCCTACTAATAAATTGTTAGGAAAAAGTTGGAATTAGCCACCGCATTTGCAAGCACATTGCCAAAGCCCCACGAGCCAACGCTTCAACCAAAGCTTTGTCAAAGAGCATGCAAAGCCAACGCACGGACAGAAAGACAATGCAGCAAAAATAAAAGACAGAATGACGAAATCTAAGAACGGTCAGCTTGTAACAGGCGGTATATTTTATTGCCGAGATAGTGCGGGTTTCAGCGTTTCTGCATCTAATAAACTTTCGTGTAACTTGACAGAAAAGAGCTTCTAATTCACTGTTGCAGATACACGACACTCGTAATCATGTTAATTTTTCACAAAAGCTATTGAGATTTAAAATAATAAGCCTAAAATTGTCGTTTAATAAAAAATAATTCGGATGAATTTTACAAAATTAATTCTCGTCGTATTTTTTCTGATTTTTATATCATCACTAAATACGTATAGTCAAGACTCGCTCAAAATCGAGTATAAAGAAAGCAAACACATAAATGTTTTTGTTGATTGCAGTTTTTGCGACGAAAATTATATAAAAGAAAACATAAACTACGTAAATTATGTTCGAGATACCAAAGAATCGAATGTGCATATTTTAGTTACCCGACAAAGTACAGGAAGTGGAGGGTTGGAATATTCTGTTTTTTTTATCGGGCTTAACGATTTCGAATATATGAACGATATTTTTAAATACAATACCGAGCCGGATTTTACGAGCGATGAAACAAGAATTGGATTGACCAATGTTATTAAAGCCGGCTTAGTTCGATATTTATCAAAAACACCATTCGCACAAAATATTAGCATTAATTATACTGGAGAAACTGGAGCAGATAGCCCTTCATCAATAAGCGACCCTTGGAAAAATTGGGTTTTTGATATTAGTCTTTCGGGGTCGTTTTCAGGCGAAGAGTCATATACTTCAAGCTATTACTACAGTAGCGTATCTATAAAAAAAGTTACTGACAAGCAAAAATTTATTTGTACTTACTACACGAACTCTAATAGAAATAAATACGAACTCGACGATACTACTGTTTACAAGAGTAGAACAAACTCGAATTCCCTTTATACGGTTTGGGTTAAAAGTCTAGGAGAACATTGGTCAGCTGGTTTTACAAGCACACAATCATCATCAACTTATCGGAACATTAAATTTAAAACCAGCATTTATCCTTCGATTGAATACAATTTGTTTCCTTACAAAGAGTCGAATAGTCGCCAATTACGTTTTTTATATGGTATCGGAAACAGCTTTGTTCGCTATAACGACACTACAATTTTTTATAAAACAAAAGAAACCTTATTTGCTCAAAATTTAGCCATAACATTAGATGTAACTAAAAAATGGGGCTCGATATCGACTTCATTAAATGCCTTTAATTATTTTCACGATTTATCGAAAAACAGCCTCAACTTATGGACAAACCTAAGCATTCGATTGTTTAAGGGATTTTCGGTAAGTTTATATGGTCAATTTTCGGTAATCCACGATCAAATATATTTGCCCAAAACCGATATCAGTACAGCCGATATTCTTCTTCAACAACGCCAACTTGCAACACAATACTCATACTACGGAAGCGTTGGAATTTCGTACACTTTCGGGTCAATATACAACAATATTGTCAATCCAAGATTTGGCGAATAGCGTGAATTAAAATGCTTCAACTACCGTGATTATTCATTCTCTCCGTGTCGGAGAAGGTGGTACATGTTCTTGATGTTAAATAGTCGAAGCAATAGCGAGAGAGCAACTCCAGCTAATACAAATACAAAAATTCCGATTATCCAATGTTCGATGTATTTTGTAATGACAAGTCCCGATAAATACAATATTGCCACAAAAATACCAAGGCGAATAATAACTGAATAATTAACCTTTAAAGAAAAGATGTTTTTTGCGATAATCAATTGCGAAAAAGCCGTAAAAAATTGAGTAACCAAACTAGCTATTGCAGATCCAAAAGCCTGATATTTAGGAATTAAAATTAAATTCAGCACAATATTTAAAACCATGCCTATCGAAGCCATTATGTTTAAATACTTCATATTTCCGTTTGAAGTTAACAGAGTTCCAAAAATATATGTTGTAGATATGGCAATGAAACCAAGCATTAGCACACCAAAGATTCTAGACGAAGACTCAACATGTGAATGGTACATTAAACTCATGATATCGTTTCGGTAAAAGAACGAAGCAAAAGAAATTACAATTGCCGGAACAATCAATAATAAATACGAAAGCTGAGTCAATTGTGAAATAGAATCTTTATTCTTCAACATTTTTGCATAAATAGGAAGCAGCAATGCTGAAAACAAAAAAGCAAACATAGTAGAGGCATCTAGAATTCGAAAAGCTTGAGCATAAATCCCCGCTTCTTCTTCTCCATTTGGCAATAAACGCTCAAGCATTACAGAGTCGATTCGGTTATAAAACGACATTAATAAAATCAACAATGCGTACGGATAACTTTGTTTTAAAAAAACAATAAAGAAGTTTCTGTCGAAATTCAAACGCAAAAAGTCGGTTTTTGCCCACACGGCGAAGAAGGTAATAAAAACAGTTAAAATATATGCAGCCGATTGAGCATAAACGAACCAAGCAATTTCAAATGGTTTGTCGGTAATGTTTCCCCACAACAACACTCCGCAAATAACAATCATCAACAATCGGTCAAGCACCGAAATAAAGCTGTCGGTTTTGAACAAATGAAGCCCGCTTAAATTCGACCTCAAATAAAGAACAAAGGAAATAAGGAATTGATTGAAAATTAAGAAAAACAACAATTTCAATTGTTTCCACTCATAACCAATTAACATTGCAGCACTAATACTTACAACAAAATAAACAATAGCTAATAAAAATTTTAAAACAACAATGTTCGAAACGTGTTTACTAAGCAATTGATTGTGCTGAGCAATATTACGATTGTTATAATTAGTAATTCCTAAATCGAGAATAATATTTAATAATAGCGAGAAGTTAAACAGCGAAAAATAAAATCCGTAATCGGCAGCTCCAACCACATTTTGAACAGTTCTATCGATTCCAAAAATCCAAAATGGCTTAACCAATAGATTTAAGAAAACAAGAAGAGCTAAATTTGTTACAAATTTTCTTTTCAAGAGAATATTTTTTTACAAATGTAATAAACGTAAAATTTATTCGACATTTTTTACAGATTAAATAGAATATTTTATTTCTTTAACAAAATTTTCATAACTCAATGACGATTGCGGTTAATACAAGGTTGCTTTTAAAAAATAAACTTGAGGGAATCGGTTGGTTTTCGTACGAAACATTAAAGCGAATTACCACTCAACATCCAGAGGTGAATTTTATTTTTATTTTCGACCGAAAATATTCTGACGAGTTTATTTTTTCGCCTAATGTTACTCCGGTTGTAATCCCTCCTCCAGCACGTCATCCGCTACTTTGGTATGCTTGGTTTGAATATTCTGTTCCTTTTGTTTTGAAAAAATATAAAGCAGATTTATTTCTTTCGCCCGACGGTTTTTTATCATTATCAACTAAAATAGCATCCTTACCCGTAATTCACGATATAAATTTTGCTCACAAGCCTGAAGATTTACCTAAAAACATTGCAAAATATTACAACAAATATTTCCCTCTATTTGCTCAAAAAGCGTCTAGAATTGCAACCGTTTCGGAATATTCGAAACAAGATATTTGCAAAACATACAACATTTCGCCCAATAAAATCGACGTAGTTTACAACGGAATAAACAACAATTATAAACCATTGCTACAAAGCGAAAAATTACAAACAAAAGAAAAATATACAGGCGGAAACGAATACTTTATTTTTGTTGGAGCCTTAAGTCCACGAAAAAACGTAGCGAGACTTCTCGAAGCATTTGATGCATTCAAAAATGAAACAAACTCTACATACAAATTGTTAATTGTTGGCGATAAAATGTTTAAAAACGCTGATGTGGAGTCGGTTTATCAAGCAATGAAACATCGCGAAAGCATTGTATTTACAGGTCGACTTTCGCCCGAAGATTTAAAATACGTAATGGGAGCCGCAAAAGCTTTAACTTTTGTTCCGTATTTCGAAGGTTTTGGAATTCCGATAGTTGAAGCAATGGCTTGCGATGTTCCGGTAATTACATCGAACATTACCTCGATGCCGGAGGTTGCAGGGGATGCGGCTTTGCTCATTGACCCATATTCAGTAAACTCAATTAAAGATGCAATGGTAAAAATATTCAGCAACGAAAGTTTGTGCCTCGATTTAATTTCAAAAGCACGAATTCAACGAAATCAGTTTTCGTGGGATAAATCAGCCGAACGATTGTGGACTAGTATTGAAAAAGCAATAAATGCAAAATTGTAAAGTCTTTAAATAAAATAACTGTATTTTTCACATTATCAAAACATTACATCTTAAGAAATTAATCAATTTATAAGAAAATTTCACCAAGTTTGTGAATTGAGTATAGGTAAATATTTATTCCTATTTAAAAGTCCGTTTATTTATAAATTGATTCTTTATTCAATAGTTCGGTTAATTTTCGTATGTCTCTGATTTTAAGAACTTTGCCAAAGTTTGCATTGAATTGAAATGTCGCTGATTATCAGCGAGTTATACTTTGTTTAAAATCAACTTTGGCAAAGTTGAACGAACTATAGTTATTCAGATTTTGTTTTAATTCATTATTTCTATACATTTAGATAAGTTTTTATAGCGAAAATGAAATTACTGTTATCAATCTTTTTTTCAAGTTTTTTTCTGCTCAATAGTTTTATTGGCAACACTCAAAATCAACGGATTATTGACTCCTTGCATGCTGAACTTAAAAAACGAAATCCTGATACAAAAAAAGTCGAAATATTACAAAACATTGCAAATGCATACGATTACAGCAATAAAGATTCTTCATTAATGTATTATGAAAAGGCTTATTTTATTGCAAAAAAAACAAAGAATGGGAATTTGATTGCAGATGTTTTAACGGATATTGGAATTACATACAACAACACAGGGGAAAATAATTTGGCTATTAAAAAATTCGATGAGGCGGTCGCTTATATAGAAAATGAGAATGTAAAAAGTGAAGAAAATAAGCTTCGGTTGGCTCGTATTTATAATAGTTCTGGCGAGGCTTACCGATATTTAAGCAATTATGAGAATGCAATGGCTTTTTACAATAAAGGAATTAATGTATGCAATATTATTGATACCACAAATCACGTGAACTTTAAAAAGGCAAATGAGATAAAAGCCAGTTGTTTTAATAATATTGGAATGGTTAATTTATCGCAAGGCGATTATAATGATGCTATCATAAATTATCAGAAAGCTCTAAAAATTCACACAAAATCGAAAAATTTAAAGAGTGTAGCAACATGCTATACAAATATGGGAAATGTTCACTTTTATCAAGGAGATTATGAAAAAGCAATTACATATTATTCAGATGCATTAAAAACCTTCGAAAAAATTAATCACAAAAAAGGAATGTCAGCATGTTTGACCAATATTGGAAGTGTACAACTTTTAATCGGAAAAAAAACAGAGGATAATAAAATCAAGTTAAAAAAATTTAATCTTGCCATTTCATATTACGAAAGAGCCGTTACTGTTTTCAAAGATATTAATGACAAAAATAGTACTGCTGATTGTTACGGAAACATTGGCTTAACTTATTCTGAAATAGCTTTTTTTTCAAATAATTCAATCGATATTTATAACAAGGCAATAGAGTATTATCATAAAACATTAGACTTAAAAAAGGAAATTAAAGACGAATTGGGAACAGCTATTTGCTATATAAATATCTCAAGTTTGAACAATAAAAGAAAAAATTTCGACGAAGCCATCTCTAATGCCAATAAAAGCTTATTAATCGTTAACAAAATAGGAGCAAAACAACAACGAAAAGCTGTATATGAAAATTTAGCTACCGCTTACGAGGGGTTAAATAATTTAGCAAAAGCAATTGAATATTTTAAACTTTCGACACTCGTAAAAGACAGCTTGTTTAATGAAAAGAAAAGCGAACAATTGGCTGAAATGGAAGAGCGTTTTCAGTCAGAAAAAAAACAGTTAGAAATCGATAAGCTAACAAATGAAAAAGCCCTTCAAGAATCAGAAATTAAAAAACAAAAAATACTCAGTTACTCTTTTGTAATAGGATTCTTATTAATTTCTGTTTTTTCAATTTTGCTGTTTAAGCAATTTCAAGCAAAGAAACGAGCTAATAAAATTTTAGCACAACAAAAACTCGAAATCGAAGAAAAAAACGAAGAGTTAAATCAGCAAAATGAAGAAATTACAGCTCAACGCGACGAAATTGAAGCTCAACGCGATGAAGTAGTAAAACATAAAGAACATATTGAAGAAATTCATCACGAGTTAACCGATAGTATTATATACGCAAAACGGATTCAGGAAGCCTTACTTCCAACGGAGGAAATTTTTGATGAATATTTCCTGGAACATTTCATTATATTTAAGCCACATAGTGTAGTAAGTGGCGATTTTTACTGGTCAACAAAAGTTAAAGAATATGTGATTTTTTCGGTTGCCGATTGTACTGGACATGGAGTTCCAGGAGCATTTATGAGCATGTTGGGGATTTCATTTTTGAACGAAATTGTAAGGCATACACATATTGTTACTGCTGGAGATGTTTTAAACGAATTGCGACGTAAAGTGATTCATTCTCTCAAACAAAAAGGCGAATTGGAAAAAGATAATATTGCATCATCGCTTAATGTAAAAGACGGTATGGACATTAGTCTTTGTGTTTTGAATACCGAAACAAACGAATTGCAATTCGCTGGAGCAAACAATCCGCTTTATATAGTGAAAAGTGAAAAGTTAAGAGTTAAAAGTGATGAGTTACAAGATAAAAGTTTATCAAGTTATAAAGTAGATGAAAAATCAAATTCCGACTTTATGAACTTTACAAACTTTCAACTTTATGAACTAAAGCCCGATAAAATGCCGATTGCTATATATTTGAGAATGGACGATTTTACCAATCATACTATTACTGTCGAAAAAGGAGATATGCTCTATTTATTTTCAGATGGATATATCGACCAAGCTGGAGGTAAATTAGGAAAACGATTTATGAGCAAACGATTGAAGCAATTATTTCTTGACAATGCTCATTTGTCGATGAACGAACAAAAAAATGTCATTCTTGAAAATTTTGAAAATTGGAAAGGAGACAACGATCAAGTTGACGACATAACTATTTTGGGCGTAAAACTTAGCTAAAAAAGGTAGAAAACATATATCAATAAATCGAAAAATAGGCATTTAAATTAAATATTTCAATATATGAATCAAGCATTATTAGGTCATGCATCTCCATTAGCTAAAATATTTTTTAGCTTATTTGTGATTTTAGTTTCTACGGTTGTTTTTTTAATTGTTGGGTTTGTTGCCGGCATTTTGATTTTTGATATAAAATTGTCTGAACTTGGTAATGTATTATCAAACTTGAATAATATTACCAGCCTGAATTTGATGCGTTTTTTACAAATATCACAATCCATCGGACTTTTTATTGTACCACCAATCGTACTCGGGTATTTTTTTCAAAAAAGCTCGTCTCAATATCTAAAAATGAATATTACACCGAAGGCTAAAACCCTAATTCTTACATTTTTAATCATGATTTTCGCTCTTCCTTTAATTAATTTATTGGGCGAATTAAATTCAAAAATTTTGCTCCCCGACTTTTTATCTTCAATGGAACATTGGATGAAAGAAAAAGAGGCAGAAGCCCTTAAAATTACCGAGGCGTTTTTGAATGTAAAAACGGTTGCAGGTTTTTGGCTTAATGTTTTTATGATTGCTGTGATTCCGGCAGTTGGCGAAGAATTGCTTTTCAGAGGAGTTTTGCAACGATTGTTTTCTGAATGGTTTAAAAATATTCATTATGGAATTATTTTATCGGCAATATTGTTTAGTGCTATGCACATGCAGTTTTACGGATTTTTTCCAAGAATGCTGATGGGCGTTTTATTTGGTTATCTCTTTTATTGGAGCTCTAACATTTGGATTCCAATTTTAGCACATTTTACCAACAATATGTTAGCGGTAATTGTTTCGTTTTTTATTAGCAATGGCAGTATAAACAAAAGTGCCGAAACATTTGGGAGTAGTTCCGACACTTTGATATATGTATTGTTTAGTATTTTGGGCGTTTTTGTTCTCCTGCTTTTATTTTACCGCAAAGAAAGGCGTTTGATAAACTAATTCTTCTTCGTTTTCGGACAAGACTTCGGTTTCGATTTCATCGTGTACGTTTTCGATAATTTCTTCTTCGTAGAAATTTAACGATGCCTCGATTGGTTTTGTTTGTTTATTTTTCTCGCTTTTTCGATAAACGTAAACCAATCCGTATTCCATCGAATATTGGCGTTTTAAATCTTCAGAATGAATACTGAACGATTCTTCAACCTCATTCCAAATACTTAAAATAATTTTGTCGGCTTCGTGTCTCATATCTGCAATTTTTTGCAAAGCACGATTGTGTATTTCTTGTAGATTTTTTTGATAACGATATGCCTCTAACCATTTTTCGTAATGTACGCGAACAACTGCAATGGTTGGATTTGTCATCGGGTTGTTTCGATTTGCAATACGTTCTTGTTCTCCTTTAATAATACGCTCTCCGAATTTAATCATCGATTCTTCGGTATTCAACGAAGGTAATCGTTTAGAATCTTCAATAATTCCAAAATATTTTCTCGATTCACCCGTAACTTCTCCTCTTGCAATTGCAAAATTCAATACCTGAATAAAATGCGAAATATAAAGTTTTGCACGTTTCATCAAGTTAACATACTCTTTATTTTTCTTAACCTGAAAATTATACGCATTTTGATACTCTTGAATAGCTGAATCGAAAATAGGATAGAAAAATCTAGCCTTTTGTAAAGTTCCTTGCGAGAACGCTAATTTAAAAGGAGGCATTTCGTTTCCCATTTGTAAGGCTTTTGCTAAAGCTCTTTGACGAGCTTTGTCGGTGTTTGGTAATCGTCGGTATGGCATGCTTATGAATTTTGTTAATAAAATGTTTATATGCTGTTTGTAAGTGCGAAGTTAATGCAAGCAATACTATAATATACGGCATTCGCTAAAAATGTTTTTTTGACACTTACGCGTCTTAATTACATGTATGTCAATGTTTTAGCTCATATTAAAGCGTGTTTTTGTAACTCTCTGATTTTAAAACTTATAAACAAAACCCTGTTCATTAACAAGCATTTAGAGCCTTGTTTGCAATTAAGTCGCACACAATCAAATGTTTATGTTTGTTGGTGATTTTTTTTTAAATAATTGAGTTTATACCGAATAAAATTGAAGGCTTTTTCTCGCATTTAAAAGAAAAATTAGCTCCTCATCATGGTTTAAGATTTAATGCCAAAAGAAATTTTATAAAAAGGTATTTATATTTTAAAAATCAAAAGTGTAAATAGGTTTTCTTAGCCATTAGAGCAATCCAATAATTTATAAAAAAGGATGAAAAAAAATCCATCCTTTAAACTATTGTTTTGCATCAACGTTATTGCTGTCGAGTTGCTCCTCAGCAGAGTTCGGTTCCTCTTATTGTTGATGTGTAAATTTAATCATTTGTTTTTAAGAAAAAAGGCACCATTTTTGACCACATTACCAAGAAAAAATATAGATAAAGCATTTTAACGATTATGTTAATTATACTAAAACCACTTTTAAGTTAACCTCTTTTATATATTAACCTAGATACTTTATTCTTGAACTTTAATTTTTAATCTATCAAAAATCTCATATGCAGGAATTCCAAAGGCAACACCTTCAATCCCAAATCCTTTTAGTTTTGAACTTACCACGCCTAAAACCAATCCATCTTTATTAACTATTGCCCCACCACTATTTCCTCCATTTATACTTGCATCGGTTTGTATTAATTTTGAATTATCATCTATTTTTCTTAAGCCAGAAATTATTCCTCTTGAAATTGTTTGAGATAAGTCTTCTGAAGAAGGAGTTCCAACCGCATATACGTCTGATGCGAGTTCAACATCTTTAGAATCACTAATTTTAAAAGGAACTAAATTATTTTCCTCGATTTTAAGAAGAGCTAAATCGTGAATTTTACTTTCTCTGATTATTTTAACACTATATTCTTTTTCGTTGTTCATAACAACAGTTAACCCCGAAGTATCTGTCACAACATGATAATTGGTAATAATATACCCATTATCACTAATTATAAATCCACTGCCATGCCCATCTTTATTTTTTATTGTAACAGAAGACTTTACTGCTTGTGATAAGCCTGAAACATAAGTCTTTGGTTTTGGTATTAAAATATCAGCAAATGAATTTTCTTTCTCAAGTTCTCCTTTATCATGTAGTAGTTTGATTACATTTTCAGAATTCATAAATTCAATTAAACCAAATTCCATCCCATCTTTAATTGAATTTTGAATTACTTTATCTCGTTTGTTATAATCGATAATTGCAAATTGACCAGATGTTGTTCTTGTTGTATCGGAAAAAATAGGTTTTTGATAATAATCTAGTGCTTGCCAATTTATTGTTAAATCAACATATACCATACTTCCATAGCTTGCATATCCTGAAGTATTAGAGATACTATGAATTGTATAACTTGTGATTGTGGCATTTATAAGCAAGTTGTTTAGGTAACTATCTTTTAATATTTTTTTGGTTGTATCAATGTATCCCTTTTCCTTTAAAAGTTCATTTAAAAGATCGGAGAATATTGTATTGCCCATCTCAATTTTTTCATTGTCATCACTAACACTTACTTCTTTGTTTTCTTCTCGTCGTTTGAAATTTTTGTATGTAGGAAAGTATCGGTATTTGATATTGTCAGCCTCTAAATTTACCCCTATTTTATTTAGTTTAATTTCTTTAGTATCATCTCCTTTTTGAGGAATTGCAACCATATTTTGACCAATATTAATAACTTTTTCATAGTCCCAAACTCTATTTCCTATATCATACATTGGGGGTAATAAAAATATTCCAAATGGAATCCAAGATAAAGTATATAAAGGAGTCCTTTTATATTGCATTACAGTTATATATTCATCTTTGTATCCATCTTGTTTTACAATAATTTCCTTTGGTTTTCTGTCTCTTTGTAATAGATATTTTCCATTTTTAATTATTGGATCTTCTCCATTTATCAAGACTTTGTTATTCACATCTGTATTAATGGTAACTTTTTGATATTTGCTATTTAAAATTGTAGCACAACTTGAAAGCACTATCGAAATTATAATAAAAGAAACTAATTTTTTCATCTATTACATATTTAATTATAACATTAGTGTACAATTATAATTAATTTTTTTTTGTTATGCAAGCCACTAATTATAATATTTAAACAGTATGTAATTGATTTACTCATACCTCAACGCATCAATTGGATTTAATTTTGCGGCTTTTCGTGCTGGATACCACCCAAAGAAAATTCCAATAAACGAACAAACCGAAAACGATAAAACTACCGATGAAACTGTAATTACGGCTTCAATATTCATCAAAAATGAAATCAGTTGAGATAAACCAAAACCAAATGCTAAACCTAAAATTCCAGCCAATAAAGTAAGAACAATTGCTTCAATCAAAAATTGCATCAAAACATCAAACGAAGTTGCTCCAATTGCTAAACGAATTCCAATTTCTTTGGTTCGTTCGGTTACCGAAACAAACATAATATTCATAATTCCGATGCCACCAACCAACAACGAAATTGCAGCAATACTTGCCAAAAATGCGGTTAACGTTCCTGTTACACTTTCCATAGTTTGCATAATTTCCGATTGTGTAGAAATCGAAAAATCGTCAACATCGCCAACTTTAAGTTTGTGGCTCAAACGCATACAATAACTAATTTCTTGAACGGCTTTGTCAACTTCATTTTCGCTTTGAGCGGATATAAAAATTTGTTGCAAATAATCGTTTCCGCTAATACGATTTTGAACGCTTGTATAAGGTGCAATCACAATATCGTCTTGGTCTTGACCAAAACCAGATTGTCCTTTTTCTTTCAAAATTCCGATAATTGTAAATGGAATTGTTCCAATTCTGATGCTTTTTCCAATTGGATCTTCATCGTTTTTAAACAAATTATTTTTAACGGTTTTTCCAATCAAACAAACTTTTGCTGATTTTTCGATATCTTCATTTGTAAACGGAGCTCCAATGGTAACATCAATATTTCTAATTTGTAAATATTCAGCTGCAACTCCCATAACGCTTGACCGACAATTGTTTGACGAATATTTTATTTGCGACGAAGACATTATCATTGGCGAAATATATTTCACCGAAGCACAATAATTCTTAATCATTTCAACGTCTTTTATCTTCAAAGTTTGTTCGCTTCCAGCAGATTGTTGAACTCCATTTTTTTCGGCAGCTTCGGGCGTAACCATAATTAAATTGGTTCCGATGCTCGAAATATCTGATTTTATGCTTGTTTCAACGCCTTTTCCTATCGATTGCATTACAATTACCGATGCAACTCCAATAATAATTCCGAGCATTGTTAAAAATGTTCTGAATTTATTTTTTCCTAACGAACGCAAGGAGCTGATTAATAGATTATAGAAATTCATTTTTTAGTTTTTAAAGTTCGTAAAGTTTATAAAGTCCATAAAGTTGAAAGGCAATTAGCAATCTTCAATTAGTAATTAGCAATAAACAATCTAAAATCAATTACCAAATTTTCAAATTACCAAATTATCTCATTAATTAATTTCATTTTCAACAGGTAAATTTGCCAATTCTTCAACTGCACTTTTTTGATTTTGATTTTCTATATCAGAAATTATTTTTCCATCTCGAAAAACAACTTTTCGTTTGGTAAAATCAGCAATATCGTTTTCGTGTGTAACCAAAATTATGGTTGAACCTAAATTGTTCAGTTTTTGCAAAATCGACATAATTTCAAAACTTGTGCGAGTGTCAAGATTTCCTGTTGGTTCGTCGGCAAAAATAATTGATGGATTGTTAACCAACGAACGTGCAATGGCAACTCGTTGTTGCTGTCCGCCCGAAAGTTCATTTGGTTTGCTTTGAATTTTATCTGATAAACCAACTTCTTCTAACGCTTTTAGCACAACTTCGGCTCGTTTAGATTTTGAATATCGAGAACCATAAAGCAAGGGAAGTTCCACATTTTCGAAAGCTGAAGTTCGCGAAATTAAATTGTACGATTGAAATACAAATCCAAAATTATGACGACGAACTTTTGCCAAATCAGTGTTGGTTTTTGTACTTGTATCAATATCTTTAAAAATATATTTTCCTTTCGTAGCTTTATCTAAACATCCTAAAATGTTCATCAATGTTGATTTTCCAGAACCAGAAGTTCCCATAATTGCAACATATTCGCCTTCATAAATTTCGAGATTTATTCCTTTCAATGCGTGAAACGAAACCTCTCCAGTTATGTAGGTTTTCCACAAATCAATTATTTTTATGATTGGTATTTTGCTTTTCATTTTGTATGTCATATTTTTACTTTACGTCATTGCGAACGCGTTGAAGCAATCTCACTCAATTTTTTCGCATTTTATTTATTGTCATTTAAAATCAAATTTTTAGATTTCTCGTCACTACGTTTTCCTCGAAATGACAGCCAATTTAGTTCTTCGTAGATTTAAGATTGCCACACTTCACTGCGTTACGTTCGCAAGACCCTTAATCTGTTAATCTTTAAATCCTAATGTTTTATTAAAGCATTTTTCGGTTTTTTAGGTGGTGAAAATAGTTTTGCTTTTTTCTCAACCACAACTTCTTTTTCGCCAGTATAAACAGTCATTCCAGCTTTTAAATTTTCGCTATTAATTTCCATCAACGAACCATTGTCAATTCCTTTTGTAACTCTAATTGGCATCATTTTTATTGAATTAAAAGTTTGACAAACTCCAGAATTTGGCTGACAATTTACCCAAATTATTGATGTGTCGCTCGAACTTGAATTGTTGTATAAACTATCTCCTGTTGGATTAAAAAATATGGAAGCCAATGGAACTGAAAAAACATTTTTGTGTTCCTCAACTCTAATCGAAAGATTTGCACTCATTCCGGGTAATAATTTTAAATCGGTATTTGGAACATCAATCATTACGCTGTAAGTTACTACGTTTTGTGATGTAACAGGTTGTAACCTAATTTGTTGAACAATTCCAGTGAAAGTTAAATCTGAGTAAGCATCAACCGTGAAAGTTACATTTTGACCAACTTTAACCATTCCTATATCGGCTTCGTCAACGCTTGCTTTGAGTTGCATTTTGCTCAAATCGTTGGCAATTGTGAACAAAGTTGGAGCTGAAAAATTTGCAGCAACGGTTTGTCCTTCTTCAATTACACGTGAAATTACAACTCCATCAATTGGAGCAGTTATGGTTGCATATTTTAAATTTGTTTTTGCACGGCTCAATTGAGTTTGAGCTGATTTTAGTGAAATTTTTGCAGCTAAATAACTTGTATTTATTTCATCAAAATTGCTTTGCGAAACTGCATTTTTCGATAACAATTCTTTGTATCGTTCATTTTCTCGTTCTTGCAAAATGAGTTGAGTTTTTGCTTTCAAAACATTCGCTTCTGCATCAATTACCGACGAAACCAAATTCACGGTGTCAATCATTGCAATTACTTGACCTTTTTTAACATAATCGTTAAAATCTACATAAATTTTCGACACAATTCCCGAAACTTGAGTTCCAACATCAATTGTTTGTTGTGCATTTAACGTTCCGGTTGCGGTTACAACTTTAAAAATTGTAGTTTTTTCGACTTTCGCCGATGTGTATTCAATTTTTGTTTCTACTTTTTTGCCAAAAGCAAAATATGCAATTATTGCTACAACAATCACTGCAATTGATATTAGTATGATTTTTTTGTTCTTTTTCATTTTGTTTTTTTTTATAACCCCCAAGCCCCCAAAGGGGGTTTTAGGAAAATTGTTGTTTATATTTTAATTTCTATATTCTTATTTATTTCTTCAAATTACCAAAATTCCCAATCTTATAACTTTATAAACTTTACGGACTTTATGAACTTTTAACTTTTAAAAACTCTCTAAAGTTCCTTTATAATAATCCAAAACTTTTTGGCGAAATAAAAGTTCAAATTTTGCTTGAACAAATGCCGATTGAATTTTGGTAAAATTGTTTTTTTCGATTAAAAGTTCCGACGTGCTTAACATTCCGTTGTCGTATTTTATTTGAGCAATGTCTAACGATGCTTTGGTTGCGTCTAATTGTTCTTTGGTTGCTGTGAGTTTCGACGATGAATTTTCAGCATCAATGCAAGCTTGTTCTATGTTTTTACGCAAATTATCGTTTGTGATTTTTTCATTTAATTGCGAATTTTTTAGATTTATTTTTTGCAATTCTACATTGTTTTTGTGAATTTTATTGTTGTAAATTGGTATTGATAACGAAAGTGAAAAAAGTCCGTTTACATTGTCGCCCAACTGATTAGTAAACGAATATGTGCTTTGCGTTAAATCTTTATTCATTGCAATGCTAGAATAATTTGAAGAAATATTTCCATTCAAATTCAATTTTGGTAAAAAGTTTCCTTCTAAAATTTTCACTTGCATTTCTTCGCTTTTGGTTTTTAATTCGTTTGCTTTAATATCGGGTTGATAATTTCGTGCTTGTTCGTAAATTTCGGCAACATTGTAGTTTTCAATTTGTTGAGGTTCGAGCAATAAATTATATTCAATATCGAATGTTGGCGAAACCGAAATATTTAACATTTGTTGCAACATAAGTTTTGCAGTTCGCACGTTTCCTTCGGCGTTTACAACCGAAAGTTTGTCGCCTGCTAATTGCGATTTTAACTGCAAAACATCTGATTGTGATTTTTTTCCAACCTTATAAAAATCTTCAATTCTACTCAATTGCGAATTGCTTGTTTCAACTTGAATTTTGCTGTTTTTCAACAATTCGTTTGCATACAAAACTTGCAAATAAACATCAATAACATTCAGAACAATCTCATTTTTAATATATTCCAAATCTAATTTCGATGCTTCTAATTCTAATTGTGTTTTCTTGATTGAATTTTTGTTTTGAAATCCGTTGAAAATTGTAACTTGACTATTCAACGAAAAATTGTTGCTAAAAGCATTTCCTAAACTGGTATCGTTTTCAACGTAAGCATTGTAATTTTGCCCCGCACTTCCGTTCAACGAAGGTAATAAATTTGATTTTGATTGATTTACATAAATTTGTCGCATATCAACCGAATTTGACGATTGTTGAATGGTTAGATTTTTATTCAACGCCGTATCAACACATTGTTTTAACGACCAAACTTGCGAATTACTGATTTTTGGAAAAATAAAAATCAATAAAACGAAGAGAAATATTTTAAAATGATTTTGCATAAATAAAAAGTTAAAAGTTTGTAAAGTTCATAAAGTTATAAAGTTGAAATCATAGTAACTCGGACATTCTTGTCCGATAGTTTTCAAGTTTATTTTAAAACTTTAAACGGATACAAATTTGAGAATTAAAACGCTTGGTTTTTTATAAAAATATGTTGAAATGGACAAAAATGCAGTTAAAAGGAAAATGTAATAGGATTAGTTGAAGCGTACTTTGTGTTAACACATATCATTAATTTAGTTCTTTAGTAATTAAATCCAAAAGTCCATAATGGTATTACATTGAGATACCCAAATTCAATATCATCTTTAACAATAAATGATTTGTCGTTTTTCTCTATTTGTTTTTGCTGCTTGTTCTTTCCGCCAACTTCAAACGTATAATTATCTATTATAAAATCTGCTTTTTCTGATGAAATTACTTCATTTTTTACCCTCATTTGATTGAAGAAAAATGTTTCTCGTATATTTCCTACATTTGATTTATCTCCAACCAAGTTAAAAATGATATTTGTATTGTCTAAATACACTTTATCAACTTTTCCTAATCCTCTAATTCCGCTTGTTTCATTGCGTAACCGCCCAATAAGTCCGGCTTTTTCCATATATGAAAAATAATCGTCTAAGGAGTTCCTACTTACGCCAATTATTTCTGAAATTTTGGAGAAATTTGGTTTAAAAGGCACACTTTCTGCGATAATCGACAGTAATCGTTTCAGTTTATGACTTGTTCCAATATTTAGGTTGGCATATTGTGGAATATCGGTTTCCAATGTTTGTACAATAATTTGCCCCAAACGTAAATTAATTTCATTTTCAAGCCCGAAAGGATAGTAACCTTGTTTTAAATACTCATTAAACAATGGTAATGGATGTATAACATTTGTAAGCTTCACCTCGTTATTTATAATTTGTTTTAGCGAATAAACTTCTGTATCGTAATTATGAAACAATTTCAAATATTCGCGAAACGAGAGACCTTGTAATTTGTAGATTATTGCACGGCGACTTAAATCTGAAGAACCTTTAAGTATATCGAGAACAGAAGAACCGGTGAATATAATTTTTAAGGAGGGAAATGCATCGTACATATTTTTCAATTCGCGAGACCACTCTGTGTATTTATGAATTTCATCAATAAATAAATATTCTCCTGCATTTTTATAGAAGTTATCAGCTAAATCGAAAAGTTTATTTTCTGCAAAATACATATCATCTGCTGATACATATAAGGCTTTTTTGCTATCTAAATTTTCCTTGATATATTGCAAAATCATCGTAGTTTTACCAACCCCACGAGCCCCAATAATCCCAATCATTCTACTTTCCCACGAGACTTCTTCATATAAATAACGTTTAAAGTTTGATGTGGTATTTTGTAAAAGCGTTTCAAATTTCTGATATAGTGTTTTCATTGCTTTGATAAATTATATTTTTACAAAGATATAAAATGCACAACAAAATCAACAATATATTAAAATTATTGCACAATTAAATGTGCATTTTTGGATTTGGACTGAGGCAAACGGCTTCCTGCCGTCTGACTTATAGCATCGAGTTATGTGGCATTAATTTGGAAATTTCGAACAATTGATATACTTTTGATTTTAAATGAACAGACAAAAAGAAAATATTGATTTATTAATAAGGGCAGTTTTTACTCTTGGACTTTTCTTATTTGTACTTTTGGTATTCAAAAGCACAGATAGTTCTGTTACTGAATCTTTTTATAAAAGTGGTGCAATTGAAAACGCTTTTGAAATAGACAATTCTGCGATACTTGTTGAATCACTTTCTTTTCCAATTATTGATAATTCACTAGTTTCATGCGAATTACTTACTTTTAACAATAGTAATGACGAGAATTATAAGATAATTTGTTCAAACAATAAAATAAATCATTTATTACTGCTCAGTAATCAACGATTTTTGGACATCAAAACACATCTTTTTAACCTTTATCCGCATCAAGTTCGAGCCTCTTTAAACAGCGAGGAATTTCCTTTGATTTCATAAACTTAGTTTTTATTTGTCTTTCTTCAATCTCTTATCATAGTGATAAAGGGTTGATTTTTACTAATTTTTAAAAATTAAAATTATGAAATCAATAGTTTATATATTAATTATAGTATTTATATGTGGTATTTTAGTTTCTGCATATCCAAAATCGAATTCAAACCAAAAGCAAGTTGTAGAAATTCAGTGTGTAGTCAATAATCCTGATTCAAAGTTGCTTGATGAATCTTGTTTAATTATTAAGAAGCGATTGAATGACAATGAAGTGAAAAATTTCGACATGTCAATAAATTCGCAACGAGGAATCATTGAGATTACTTTTAACGAAAAGATTGATTTAAAAGATATTTTGCCATTGCTTATTTCAAAAGGAGAAATTGAGTTTTATGAAACTTATAATAGAACAGACGTTATTAAACTCTTGGATAAAGGAGACAGGTTATTTACTTTATTAAATATTGCCTCGGAGAATTCTGAAATAGATAACTCATCACCAATTTTAGGATTCTGTAAACCTGAGTTTACTTCTCAAGTTGATTCATATAATACTCAATATTATGTAAGTAAACCAGGCGAAGGTATTAATTTCGTATGGGGTAAAGACTTAAACAAGAATGGAGATTGTTATTTATATTTATTAAAACACAATCCAGTGCTTAGTAAGCAACAAATATTGGAAGTCTCTGTAAATAAAGTCAACGAAAGTAATGATTTGATGATAACATTTAATAAAGATGGAGCTTTAGTTTGGCAAAATCTTTCAAAAAATAATATCAATAAATCAATTGCATTAGTAATAGACAAAAGGGTTTATTTTGCACCTTTACTAAAGAATGAGATTAAAGATGGAAAGTGTTCAATTTCTGGTAATTTTACATTTAAAGAATTGACACAATTAAAATCGCTAATTACTAATGGAAAATTACCATTGGACTTTATAATAGTAAAATAATAACGCCACATAACACGCGGTCATAAAACATGCCGGGTTTAGTTGGTTTGCGAACATTTCGTCCCGCATCAAAGTTTGTCACGGGTGATACATTTGCAGCTCCAAAATCCGGCACGTTTCATACCGCAATCCGTCAGACTGTCTAATAACCCCAAGTGTTAATAAAAGTTTAAGTTATTAACAATCAGCAACATATCGTATTTTAAATTTGTTAATATTCTGATTATTAGCTATATTCGTAATATGAAATACATATTA
>Ga0209417_1002848_pt1 | contig 24980 bp, 19 predicted proteins | sample RifGroF2_FD_184002 | JGI IMG/M metagenome (GOLD analysis project Ga0209417, IMG submission 184002) | Groundwater microbial communities from Rifle, Colorado, USA - Groundwater F2 (SPAdes) (version 2) | ecosystem: Environmental > Aquatic > Deep subsurface > Groundwater | place: Rifle, Colorado... | reverse complement strand
ATAGCTCGCCGCGCATCCAATTTCTGAACCAGCCCAGGCTTTTAGGGGAAATTCCGATATGATTGCTAATTTGAAAATAAGTGTCCAAATGTACTTTGACATCGGAAACAGTCGAACGGGTAGTTATGGTAGGAATATTGCTTTCCGCATGTTTTTTTTGGGTTAATCGAATGCCTGCGACAGCGACCAGAAGAAAGAGAAGAGCCGAATCTTCCTTTCCCATACCCACAAAAAAATCAGGCCATTTTTTGAAATTGTCATCTAGATAGTCTGGCGATTTACAAAACAAGAAATAACAGAGCCATACTAAGCGCCTCAAACACAGGTCATTTTTCATTCTGAGGGACAATTCGATCAAGCGTTTTATGACATTTTCATCCAGACCGGCAAACTCGCCACATTCCATAATAAAGTCATTTTCCATGAAAAAAACAGGCTCGTCAGAAAAGCTCTTTTCCGCTTTATTGCAATAAGGAGCGAAACGCTCTACTTGCTCCTTGTCGCTTGATATCAGTTTAAGGATGTTAATCATTTTCAAGTTAACTTAAAACAGTTTGCCTATTCTTAAGGTTTTGAAAGCCTCGCCATATTCGCCTTTGCAGTTGAAGCTCCATTTACCCCAGAAGAGTGCGGTGGCTCTCCATCTTTCAGGCCAGTTTTTATTTGCCTGAGAGGCATGCAAAAGCTGTATTTCTATTTTTCTATCCATATAATCTGAAATATCGATAATTACATCAGGAGCAAGTTTGAACGCGTATCTCTGCTGGCTTACCCATGCGAGGAGCGTTCCTCTGGCTCCTTCTTTATGGGCTTCTTCAAACGCGTTTACAACAAGTAATGCTGTTCCGTTATGTTCCTGGCTGTAGTCCATTGTATGGGTAAAAATAAATTCAGGGGTGATTGGAATTATGTCATCAAGCCGCAATAGCTGTAATTATTATTTTATGACAATGCCTTAAATGCAAATTGGCACCAAAATTATTCACGTACCTATTGCTTCTTTGCAGTATTTTTTACATGCAGGGATGCAGATCTTTAGAGTCTGATGTTTAGTTTTTCAACTTTTACAGTGATATCATCAAAATAGACTGTCCCGGTGACACCTTTGCTTAAACCGCATGATAACTGACAAGAGGTCGCGCCATACGGAACAGGTACTGCGAACTGCATTTTCTTCCAGCCGAACGACCCGGTGATGCTTTCATTGACGCCGATTCCAATATTGTCCATGTGTTTTTTCTTTATATCATTGTAGAAGTGGCAGAAGAATCGCAGCCCTGAAGATTTTTCGTCTTTTCCGGCAATCTTTATATTTTCGGCCTTAACGAATCCCTGAATAAATAATTGAGTTTTGCCGTCAGGGTTGCATTTGAACTGCTGGGGCCATCCCTGGACATGTATTGGCGAAGGTTCATCCAGTTTTACAATGACCCCTCGACTGCCGTTCCAGCCGTTATTGCCGTATTTAAAGACTTTCTCCGTCCGGTCCCACCTTTCCATCCATCCTTCCGGCTCATTTTTGTTCAGTTTTTTTTTCTCAAAAGAACCGTTTATAAGCGCCTCTGTATTAAGGGCATCGGGACATGAATCAAGGTTCGCTTGTTCAGGAATTCGAAATAAGGGATAGTGCAGGCGTTTTTGGTATGACTCGCCTTTTTTCCCGCTCAAGGTTTCTTTGGAAAGCTTTTTCCCCTGTTCTTTTACATGGTCAACTTCAATGTCAATCCCATATATTCTGTAAGCATTTTCCGAACCAGTGATAGCCTTCCATGGAATTTTGATCTGGGTTTTATATCCATCATCGGTTTCTTCTGTTTTGACCTCTGGAGAGAACGTGCTCTGACTATTTGTCCAGAAATTCTTATCTTCAGGCAGAGGTTTTGCAGGGCAAATATATTGGCTCATCGGCAGTTTGACCTCACCGCCTTTAAGTAAATTTCTGTCAAGTGACGCGAATGGCGCCGGGTCAATGAATATTTCCACCGCGTCACCGCTCCACGGAGCGTATTTCTTTGGTGATGCAATATTTTTATCCTTCACGCTCACTGTTATGGATAGATAGTCTTTTTCCGCTGTCATGCTGGCTTTTGAGCCTTCAGGCAGAGTTATTTCAAGAGGTTTTGCCCCTGAGAACGGCAGATCATACGCCTGGGTTTCCGGTAGGAAGTTTATACGGCCTCCTCCTGAGTTTTCACTCTGGGCGAATACCGTGAATAAGGCCGCCTGTTCTGAGCTCCCGGGAACAATAGTGCCCGGAAGATATAGCGAGCTGTCGCGATTGTTTGTAAACGCGAACTGGACTGCTTCAGGCAGCTTCAGGCCTTTCACTTCTGTGAATTTAACTTCCGGTGAAAATCTCATTTCGGTGAGGTTTACGGCGTCAAGATAGAGGTCATTTTTAAACTTACGTCCGAAAATTTTCAACGGTGAGCCCAGTTTGAACTTGGACTTGTCCAGGAAACTGAGAATTTCCCCCTTTTTCCCTTTTACATAGACTGGATTGAGTCCGAGGTTGACTCCATCTTTAATCGCTGAAAACTGGTTTCCCCACATATCGAAAAAGATGAGGCCGTCCGAATTTTCGATTGATGTCCAGTGACTTCCGTTGGGCCGCAGGTCCCATAAAGCCGCAACGGCACTGCCGTCTTCAGCTCCGCTGAAAAGATAGCAGTTGATGAACTTCTGAATTTTCAGCACTTCAGATTGCGTATAATCTTTAAGTTGAAATGACAGATTGTTCAATGCCGCGGCTGCGGGACCGGGAATGGATTCCATTATGTGGTACATATTAAGTCTGACATGAGCATTAAGGCGGGACTTATAAATCTGGCTATCTGCCAGGGAGGATGTGCATACTCCGTTTCCTACCTGTATCAGGTAATGGCGCAGGATTGTTGAGGCATCGGCGCATATTGTACGCAGGCGCAGTGTATTGGGGAAATGATAACATTCTGTGTTGTACATGGGCAGAGATTTATTTTTCAGCCATGAACGTATTGCGTTGAGGGTTGCTGTGGCTTCGAAGAATTCTCCATGCTGGAAGTCGTTGGATGCTCCGTACGGATGGAAGGCAAAGCCGTCAATGTACTTTTCCCCGCCGAGGGCAAGAAACTCTTTGGACCATCCGGCAAACCTGTCCACAGCAAAATCGCCCGTAGGACAAGGGCCTATTATTTTCACGCCTGAACCAACAGCGTCGGCTGCTCTGCGCGCTGCTTTTAGATATTCAAGATAATTCTCAGGGGTCATCCAGCCATTGGGTTCGTTGAATACTTCCCAGATTTTGATATCGTTCTTATAATGCTCCATTAATGTCTTGCAGTAATTTTCCCATAAATCAAACGGAGGAACAAAGGCTTCCTCGGGGTGCGACTTGCTTACCGGGTGCATTTTGCACAGAGGCAGTAGCCAATCGGGTATATTCTGCTTGTCTCTCGGTGCTTTATCCTTGCCGAAATATAATCCGAGGACTCCGATTAATTCGATGTTTCGTTTATTGTATTCTTTGACAATTCTGTCCGTTTCCGTGAAATTAAATTTCCCCTTTTCGGGTTCGATCGTTTTCCATTTGAAGTTCCAGGAACGTACATGGTTTATTCCGGCAATTTTAAGGCAGTTATAATAGTTTTTCAGCGTATCCGCCGTTACGTAATTGTGAAATTGTTCATTTCCCGGAAAAATGCGGTGATTTACGCTGTTCATTCCTACTTTCATTGAGAGAGACTTGGCGTCGTAGTTCATTGGCGGATGAGTCACGACAAAATCACCGCCGAACCAGTCTAATTCTGAATTTTCTGAATCCCGCACACGGGTGGAATAGCTGCCATAGCGATTAACTTTAAACGAACATTTTCCAGTATATAAGCCGTTATTATTTCTTTTGAGATCCATTTTTGTCGTAAAAACAGGCTCCAGTGTCTGATCGTCTACAATGTCCAGATAGAGTTCTTTCAGGCTCGCTGAGATTTTGGGGAATTCTGCTTTGATCTCGTAACTTACTTCTTCGTCCGGCCTGTAGGCGGGAATTGGTTTCGATTCATAAATTGCTATCTGGGGATACGTCAGAGATGATTTTGCTATTTCATTCAGGGGAGTGAGCTTTACGGAATCAATGTAGATTTCGGGTAATGGCTTGTGATCATCTTTGGCCTGTATCGCAAAGCAGAAGAAATAGTAGTCATCTCTCGGTATTGTCAGGTTTTTTCTGGCGGGCTGCCATTTTTCTGAAACCTTTATGCTCAGAGCGTTCAGCCAGTACCTTTCTTTAGTGCTCATTCCATGTCTGTATTCGTTAAAGTTTCTGAAATCAAGGAAAAATGTCTTTATGTCCGAGCTTCCGGGAACTTTTTTAATTTTTGCATTATAGCTTAATTCTATTTCAGCCCCTTTTTTCAGATACACCTCGCGCCCGGCCAGCCAATAGTTGTCCGCTCCAGGTATTGAAGGGACTTTTAGGCAGTAAGTTTCACTGTCTGGCATTTTTACTGTTGAAAGTTGCGGGATATTGTCGTCCAGAGCATGTTCACCTCGGATATAATATGTCAGGGCCCAGCCGGCTTTTCCCAAATCAAAATTGCCGTTAAAGACTTCTGATGAAAGGGGCCTTTCAATCATTTTGTCCCCGATGGAATTATCGATTTTTACGGGTGGGATGTCAAGTTCAGGTTTTGTATTGAACAACGTGCATGATGCCAGTGCGGCTGATGCCAGAACCAGGAAAAAACTCTTACGCATAGGAAACTCCTTTTGATTTTATTTTAATAGTATTTATTTTTACCATGGGCAGGCGGGCTGCACATCTTTCTCGGCTTCGAAATAAACCGTATTTGTTCCCAGCATGAATTTTTCGAATTTCAGTTCTTTTGCGAGAATAGATTCAACGTGACAATCTGCAAACAGATAGTTGCTGCTTCTGTCATGCATCCATGGATGAAGATATGTCGTCAATATTCCGCCCGGCCAGGACCTGTGGTCAGATACATGGGTCTCATTGTGAGTTTTTATATTTTGATCCCAGCGTTCACATGAAACGATGAATTTTGAAGGATTTCTTATCTGACTTGATTTGCAGCCAGTATTATTGGAATAAACTCCTCTCAGGCCGCCGCCGCTCCAATAATTTGTGGCACATAGAGCATAATCTGTAAAATTATCATGTTCAAGTGTTGGCCAGTTGTAAGGATCCGGCCCCGGGGAAGTGCGGCTTGGGCAATGTATACTTAAGTCGCACATATGTCTTCCTTGTTTAAAATAACCTTCATTCACGAGGACTGTAGGCCATTTTTTCAAATCTTCAATCGCACACGTCATATCAAGCCACCAGTCGTTGTATGTGTTTAAGTACATTTGAAACGCCAAGCCAAGCTGTTTTTCATTTGAGGCGCAGAAAATGCTTCTGCCTTTTTCGCGCGCTTTTTTCAGTGCGGGAAGAAGCATGCTGGCGAGAACGGCGATTATAGAAATTACTACGAGCAACTCAATGAGCGTGAAGAAATAATTTATGAATCCAGTCGGCCTTTTCACTGTAAGTCTCCTTTTCGATTTTTTACGGTTTCGCCATTCAATACCCTGTCTTTTATATTCCTGATAAAATAAGCGCCACTCATATCCTTCTGAACAATCCTCCGAGCCAGCCACTCCATAACAGCCTCTTTTACAGTACCTTCTTTATCTATAGCATCCGGCTTGAGGCCGTTAAAAAATATTGGATCAGAGGTGTCAAATACCAGATACGACAAATCTCCGGGAATACTGAGCCCGGCCTTTGCCAGCTCGCGTGTTACATACGGGACAAGATAATTTCCTGAATAGACGGAGCTGAATGGCATTTTGCCTTTCATTTTCTCAAGCTTCTTCCTTAAATTCAAAGCGGAAACAATATTGGAATCCTCTGTTTTCCATTCATCACCAGAGAGTTCCGCCATCCTCCCGCAAAAGGCACTGTATGTCGAATCAGGAAAGAAGTGCTGATCCTGATCAGTGGACGGGTCGTTATGAACGAACAAGACTTTCGTATGCCCTTTCGAGAAAAAATAATCCGCGATGACAAGGCCTCTGTCATAACGGGGTGACAGTATATGGTCAAAACCGGTCGGCGGGTCTATTTCCGTAATCAGCAGAAGAGGAATATCCGATTTACGAAAAAGCTCAAGATATTTCATTATCTTGCTAAAATCCACAGTCATCCATATTATGCCGCCTAACGGACGGGTCAGTTCAAGCAGTGACTCAGGCTTGCCGGAATCTGGCAGATAGACAGGCTGATAATTCATTCCCGTTTTAAGAATCGCTTCCAGTAAATATGGTCTGTACGGACTTAAAGCGTCCTTCCCGTTTCCTGAAATAACCCCTATCGTATCAAACGAAAGCTTTTTTTGTATCATATCGGCATTTATATAAGTTCCCAATCCTCTCCGTGGAATGAGATAATTGTCATCAACCAGGCCCTTTATAGCGCTGCGCGCAGTAACCCGGCTCACATTGAAGAGTCGACACAGTTCATTTTCTCCAGGGATCTTCAATTCGCCGCGAGATTTATGAATCAAATTAAAGAGATATGTCCTTATCCGCATATACTCCGGCATTAATTCAGTCATAATCATTAATCCCTCTCGTCTAAAATAAAACACTATCTCTATAATACATTACAAACAAGTAAAAGTAAAGAGGAATTTATGGAAAAAATTTCACTGGTGTAGGGATACATGAGATTGAAGGCGAAAAAATGACTAATATTTATTTGGATTTTTTGCTTTCAGGAAGATGAAGGTATCTGGGGTATATATAACTTTATTCCGAATATTAGTGGTACCTTCCGGCGAAATGGACTTTTCTTATCTAAACAAATTTAAAATGAATTCTTGACCCCTCGCGGGACGGAAGGATTATTCCTCCGGGAAAGATCACACATCCACTTGATTCTTGCTTATTATAGCGCTATAATAAGCGTGTTTTTCATAATAGGAGATTTATGGCCACGCTGAAGGATGTAGCTGTCGAATGCGGACTGTCATTGCCGACAGTTTCCCAGATCTTCGGAAGCCGCTCACACCTTTTTTCCGAAGAAACAAGAACAAAGGTTTTCGAAGCCGCAACACGACTGGGATATAGAAGGCATATCGGAGCGACCAATCTGGCAAAAGGAAAGACAAATACAATCTTCGTAGTAATAATGCAGGGCGGGGACAAGCTTGCAACTTCGGATCATATAAACTCCTTCATCGGATTCTCGGAAGCGGCGGCAATGCACAAACAGCAAATATGCCTCGCCAACCTTTCCGAACAGAATCTTTCCGGCGATGCCACGCTTCAAACACTGCTGGGGGAAAAAATCTGTGATGGGGTGATATTCAATATCGTTATGCAGGATACGGTAATGGACGAAATTGACGCTCTTTTCAATAAAGAAAAACTTCCCATCGTGTGGCTTAATACTCCCAGAAAATTCAATGCCGTATGCCCCGACGAATCGCGTGCTGCGGAATTCCTCGCACAAAAACTTTTGCAGCACGGACATAAGCATATACTTTACGTAGGAGTTCCCATGGGCATACATTTCTCGGTAACCGCACGTCCTGGGTTCCTGCGGGAACACTTTAAAAGACTTGGCGGCGAAACTTTTAAGTCAATCGACAACTGGGGCAGGCCGGAATGCTTCCGTAAAAAACTTAAGGCGTTTTTCGAAAAGCCGGGAAAGACAACGGCCATGGTTCTTTATTCCGAAACTACGCTCCTCCCTGTTTTCGCGGCCGCTTCGGAATCAGGTCTGCAGATGCCTGGCGGATTCCCGTATGCCATTTTCGATATGCCAATCGACATTTCGCCATTCAGCATCCGATTGAAGCATACCGGAGCCGCACCGGATTTCAGACATCTCGGGCGTCAGGCAGTTGACCTGCTGATGGAGAGAATCAATGATTACAGGGATATCCCGTCTGTTTTCGTAGATCCCATTTATGCCGACACCGCATCTCTAAAATAGGAAAGAAAATAATTATTGCATAATATAGAATTGTAAGCAGTTATCATAAGAAAGGAAAACTAACGAATGCATTGGATTGACTGGGTCATAACGGTTGTACCGGTACTCTTTGTGCTGGGAATTGCATTGTATTGCCGGAAATATGTCCGAGGCGTGGTTGATTATCTCGCCGCCGGGCGGGTGGCCGGGCGTTATGTGATCAGCGTCGGTGATATGCAGGCCGGGTTGGCGGTGATTTCGCTGATTGCGCTCTGCGAGACTGAATACCAGGCCGGCATGGCGTTGGGATTGTGGAGCAAAGTCACCATTCCCATCAGCATTTTCCTGTCCCTTACCGGATATTGCCTTTATCGTTTCCGGCAGACCAAGTGTCTTTCCATCGGACAGTTTCTGGAAGTACGCTACAATCGTCCGCTACGTATTATCGCCGCCGTCATCCGAACGACCGCGGAAATGATGACCAACGCGATCGGACCCGCGGTCGCGGCACGGTTTTTTATCTATATTCTGGGACTTCCTCATATTGTCAATATCTTTGGCTGGCAAGTTACCTCTTATGCGTTGATTATGGTGATTGTACTGACCATGGCAATGATAGTGATATGGCCGGCGGGTCGTATTTCCTTGCTGGTTACCGACGTGATCCAGGGACTGATGTCATATCCGATTTTTGTTATTTTTACCGTTTTTGTCCTCTCTGAAATTTCCTGGTCGCTGGACGTTGCGCCGGTCATGCTAGACCGCGTCCCAGGGGAAAGTTTCCTGAACCCGATGGATATTGATAAATTACGCGACTTCAACCTGTTCGCGTTGATCGTGACCATCATCGGTTCAATCCTCAACCGTGCGGCATGGATCGGCAACGATACCTCCGGAGCCGGCCGTACCGCTCACGAACAGAAAATGGCCGGTGTGCTGGGTGCCTGGCGTAACGGCTTCGCGTCTTTAATGTTGACGTTGATGGCGTTGTTCATGGTCACGATCATGTTGGCCGGGCGTTTTGCCGGCGAAGCCAAGGTGATTCGTACCAACTTGGTCAACAAAGTTGTCGAGGAAATCGTAGAAAGTCCGCAACTAAAGGGGAAAATTAAGCAGGATATTGCCGTCATTCCGGAGGAAAGACACACCATCGGCGTGGATAAACCGTATTCGCACACCGACAATCCTGACACCCCGTATCTTAATTCTGTTCATAATAATTTAAAAGATACCCCGGAAGGCAATACGGTCTTTCAGAAGTTCCGTACCCTCTATTTTCAGATGATGGCACCGATGGTGCTACGCGAGAAACTGCCGGTCGGCGTCATGGGGCTGTTAGTGCTGCTGATGGTCATGCTGATGCTCTCGACGGACGATTCCCGTATCTTCAATTCGTCGTCAACCCTGCTTCAGGACGTGGTAATGCCATTGCGCAAAAATCCGTTCACGCCCAAACAACATCTGGCCTGGCTGCGCGGAATGTCGGTGGCCGTCTGCGTCTTTTTCCTGGTCGTATCGCTGTTCTTCTCGCAGATGGACTATATTGCGATGTTTATCTCCATCATGTGTTCGTTGTGGCTGGGGGCGGCCGGTCCGATTATGATCGGCGGGCTCTATACCCGTTTCGGTACGACCACCGGTGCGTTCTGCGCCCTTGTTTTCGGTTCCGGCTCGGCTCTTTCGGGTTTGTTCTTGCAGCGAAGCTGGAGCGGTTATGTCTATCCGTGGCTGCTGTCCAGCGGCAATGCGAAGTATGTCTCCATGTTGTTTGACACCGTTAATTCGCTGTGTTCGCCGTACATCGTATGGGAAATGAACGAGATCAAGTTCCCAATCAACTCCTATGAAATCTACTTTATTTCCATGATGTTCGGACTGGGCGCGTATATCATCGGTTCAATGATTACTTATCGCAAACCGTTCAATATCGACCGGATGCTGCATCGCGGCAAATATTGTGATGGAGAAAGCAGCGTGGTCGCAACGCCGTGGAGCTGGAAAAATGTGTACGGCAAACTCATCGGCATCGACAGCCAATATACGAAAGGCGACAAAATCATCGCCTGGAGCGTGTTCTATTTTTCCATCGTCTATCAATTCCTGCTCTCATTTGTCTGCGTTGTAATCTGGAACGCGATTTCGCCGTGGCCGGCATCGTGGTGGAGCATGTATTTCTACATTAACATTATCGTCGTTGGACTTATCGTCGGCGTGGTGTCGACGGTCTGGTTCATGATTGGCGGGGTTATTGATATTCGGCGGTTATTCAAGGATCTTGGAGCCCGCGTTGATAATCCGCTCGACGACGGCTGGGTCGAGGGGCATGTTTCGCTGGCGGATAAAGCAAAACTCGGCAAAGACACCGAAGATTGATAGGAGCAAATAAGGAATGTCAAGTATTAAAACATCAGCAACGGTTATCGAACGTCCCGGAGAGGTGAATTTCCGAGCGGTGACTTTAACCCCAAAACGGGCCGACACGGTAGTCTGCAAGACCGTTTTCAGTGCCATTTCGACCGGCACCGATATGAAGACTTATCACGGGATGCAGCACCCGGAACAGTGTTATTATCCACTGGTTCCGGGGTATGAGAACATGGGCGTCGTCCTGGAAGAGGGCGAGTATGGCAAGGGATTCAAAAAAGACGATCGCGTCATGATCAACGAGTGCCGCAAGTACATGGACTGCTGTGCGGCATGGGGCGGCGGCACCTTGCTGGTGCACAAAGATTCCGACAATGCCGGCGGTGCGGGCGACCCCTTATGCAAGGTACCTGACAATGTTTCGGATACCGACGCGGTTCTGGCCTACCTGGCTTGCGTCCCGCTGAAGGGGATCGAGTACTTCAATCTGAAAGATCATGATGTCGTGCTGGTTTTCGGAGCCGGCATGGTCGGCTTGAGCGCGGTGCAGATTTTGAAGATCAAGAACCCTACGATGACGGTGATTGTGGCCGAACCAAATCCGTTCCGGCAGGCGATTGCGGCGCATTACGCCGACTATGTCATCACGCCGGATGCGGCTGGAATCGCTAAATTACAGGAGATAACCAATGGAAAAAAAGCCGACAAGATCATCGAGTGCTCCGGCAATCCGGCGGTTCCCGGCATCCTGTATCAATACATCAAAGACGGCGGCTGGGCGGATGACGATGAACCCGGCCACATCCATTTGAACGGCGACTACCCCGAAAAGTTGATTTTTGACCATTATCACCGTTGGTTTGTCAAGAACGTCAATATGTCGATGACCTGCGCGATCAAATGGCGCGGTAAAGGGCAAATACTGCAATGGATGAGTGAAGGTAAATTCGACACCTCGCATCTCCCGATTGAAATATGGGACGCGGGCAAGGCCAAGGAAGCCTTCGAGTACCAGAGCAAAAACGGCGCCAATGTCTTCAAAATCCTTTTTGACTGGAGGAATTGCCGATGCGTTTAGGAAATGCCGCGTGGGGCTTGCGCGAAACTCCACTCAAAAAACAACTGCAAATAACCCATGATATGGGACTTGATCTGCTGGAACTTTCCATTGCTGGATACGACAAGGATTTTTTGCAGCTCGACGCGACGGCGGGGCAAATCGCTGAAGTAAAAGTGCTGTTTGCCAAGTACGGCGTCAAGCTCGAATGCGCTTGTACGGGCAATGATTTTACCAATGATGATGTGGAAGCGCAAATCGAGAAAGTCAATAAAGTCATCGACATCGCCGCGCAACTCGGCGTAAAATATCTGCGCATCTTCGCCGGTTTCAATTCGGACAGCGTCGTCTATGGCAGACGTTTTGTCGCGGCACTCGATGCTTTGTTGCGCGTGGCCCGATATGCTGATACTAAAAACGTCATTCTTGCGGTTGAAACGCACGGCGGCGTGGCGGAAAATGGTGACGCACTGGTGCATTTCAACAGTATCACCACCCGCATCGATACATGGCGCGAGATACTTGCCTCCGGCGTTTCCATCAACTACGATCCGGCTAATCTCGCCGCGGTCGGGAGTCCTGATCCGGTAGCCTTTTATGAAATATTCAAGGAGCACATCAAATATGTCCATTTGAAGGATTTTCGTAACGTTATGGGCGGGGTAACGCCTGCCGCCTGCGGCGAAGGACGCCTTGATTGGCATAAACTTCTATCGGTGTTGAAAGCCTACGACGGCCCGGCGCTTATAGAGTACGAGCTTCCATATGATGTCGAGAACGGTTTAAATCGAAGTTTGAAATTTCTTAATCAAAATGGAGTAAAATAATGAACCGGAAAAAAATCATTTTCATGCCGCATGCGAATATTCAGTATTCGCAACTTGATCCGAAACGCCGGGCCTGGGTGTGCGAAAACTGTTATCGCCCGCTCTTTGAACTGGTGCGCGACAACGATTGCAAGATTGCCTTTGAAGCCTCCGGCCGCTCGCTGGAAGTGATGCACGAAGTCGCTCCCGGCGTACTGGCTTTGTTGAAATCCTTGATTCACGAAGGGCAAATCGAGCCGGTCGGGTCGCCGTTCATTCACGTTATGCTGGCCAATATTCCGACCGAAGTCGGCTTGGATACCTTGAAACATGGCCTTGATGCCTGGGAAAAGTACACCGGCATCCGTCCCGAAACCGGATGGAATCCCGAATGCGGCTGGGCTGGCTTCCTCCCCGATTTGTACAAGGAAGCCGGTTACAAATCGCTGGTTATGGACGCGGACAGCTTTCTGCTGTCGTTCCCGCAAATTCGTGAAGCCACCGGTTTGAAATATGACGTTCAAGGACACAGCAACAAAAACCATCTTTTCAAAATCGAAGAATTTATCAAAGACAAACCGGAGTTTTTAAAGTATGTCACCAATCCGTCGGTTGCGCCGAACGGCTTGAAGATGATCTTCCGCAGCGACTGCATGGCCAATCCGATGCTCTGGTACCTGATGGGCGCCACCGAAGGAATGCGCGAAACCCCGGTCAGCCTCGATGAAATAAAAGAGATGTTCATCCGGTGGCAGCCTAGGATTGAACAGTCCGGCACCTTCATCATGCCCTATGCCGAAGACGCCGAATACATCGGGTCAAGTGCCTATTTTTACGTCAAGCAGTTCAATCAGGCGCGCTTCTTCGAACCGGAACCGGCCAGCGTCAGGCGCTTCAAGGAGTTGCTCGACATGGCAAAGTCTATCGGGTACGAACTTTCCACTCCGGCCGAGGTGATAAAAAGCGCCAAGACGCTTATTCCCAATGACTTCATTGACAATATCGAAAACGGCGCGGCCTGGCACGGTGGCACTTACAAAGCGTGGGCCAACACTAGCTATTCGCTGATCCTCGATCCGGTCTGCCGTTCGATCTTTGACGGTATCGTAACCTTGCGTCAACGCCTCGGCAATACCCCGGAGCTGGAAAAAGCCATGAAGGCGGTTACCTCCGCTTACGTGTCCGACTCCCGTTGGCCCCCGCTGCCAACTTCGCCCGGACGTTTCAATGTCAGGGAAACGCTCGACGATCTCTATGCCGCCAATAATGCCTTGGCGGAAGCGATGCGTCATGGTGGCATCGCCGAAAAACGAGCAATCTATTCCGCGCCGCTAATGGAGACGCAGATAAAAATGGTCGAAGAAAAGTTGATGGCGCAGAAATACTTCGGAGAAAAGCCCTGAGATGAAGAATTTTCTTCATGTTGCCCATTTCAGGGTAAGATAAATAGCTAATATTTATTACATAAGTTGTTGAAAATACTTTTACTGGAGCTGATAATCTAGCACAATGTAAATTATAAACATTCGCATTTTTTGTAATAACTGCTATATTGCTTCCATCAACAAGATTGGAGATTGATATGGCGCCAAGATACAGAGTTACGCTGACATCGGAAGAACGTGAAATGCTTGAAAAAATTTCGACAACGGGTGTAAGATCCGCTAAAACAATATTACACGCCAGAGCATTGCTTCTGCTTGATGCGGGAGTACATGGACCTAAATGGAAAGTCGCCGATGTCGCCGATGCCGTAGGAATGTCTACCCGTGCGCTGGAACACATCAAAGAGCGTTTTGTTGAATACGGACTGGAGGACGCCATCCTCCGTAAAAAACGGGAAACGCCGCCGCGTCCAGTAATTTTTGACGGAGATTTCGAAGCGAAACTTCTCAAGCTTGCATGTTTGGAAAGCCCCGAAGGGCATGCCCGGTGGACCGTTCGACTGCTTGCTGATAAACTCGTTAAGTTAAAGATAGTTCCGACAGTTTCAGCAATGACGGTTTGCAACACTTTAAAAAAAATGAGCTTAAGCCTCATCTCAGCAAATACTGGAAAATCCCGCCCGATCAGAGTGCTGCATTCGTAGGCCCATGGAAGATATTTTAGAAGGATATCGCAGGCCGTATGATCCGGCATATCCTGTCGTGTGCATGGACGAATCCAGCAAGCAGTTGATAGGCGAAGTTTCGAAGCCGATCCCTGCCGCGCCGGGACATCCTAAATTGGAGGATGACGAGTATGTCAGGAACGGAGTTGCCGAGATTTTCCTTGAGGTAGAACCACTTGCGGGACGGCGGCATGTGGAAGTTACCGAACACAGAACAAGAATTGACTGGGCAAATAACATAAAAAACATGCTTGATTTACGTTATCCTGGAGTAAAAAAGGTGATCCTTGTCATGGACAATCTGAACACGCACGACATAGCGTCTCTTTACGAAGCGTTTCATCCCTAAGAAGTTTTGCGCTTGACGAAACGCCTTGAAATTCATCATACTCCGAAACATGGAAGCTGGTTGAATATTGCCGAAATAGAACTGAGTGTCCTCAAGCGCCAATGCCTTGCGGAAAGAATTCCCGCAATAGATATAATGAGACGAAAAATAAAAGCATGGAATCAGGAACGCAATTCCAGACAGACAAAAGTCAACTGGCAATTTACGACAGAAGACGCACGGATAAAACTGAAACGGTTTATCCGAAGCTTTAAACTTTATCATGTACTAGGTGTTTTTTGACAATTTTACAGTGATGAAAAGCAAAAATGCTCTCCTCAACCTTCGGGAAATACGCAGAAAAACTCTGCTTCTGGGTTGACTGGGAATGGAACCACCAGGCTTTCGATGGCCTCGGACAGGAAGGTGTCGATACCTTCACCCCAAGGAAGGAAGCCTATCCGAACGGGTTGGCTTCTGTCGCGGAGCAGATCGAAAAGCTCGGCTTGATTCCGGTGCTTTGGATTGGCGCGACCAACGATGGTCAGCAGAATCATTTGCTCAAACAACATCCCGAATGGCTGCTGGCGCATAAACCTGAATGGTGCGGCCAATGGTGGATCGATCCCAGCCATCCGGGCATCGTGGCAGAATATATTCCGGCGGTCTTCAAACAAATCCTGAAATGGGGTTTCAAGGCTATCAAGTGGGACTGCTTTCCGACCGCCTTCACTATCTGTGACTCCTTCCACTCGAAGTTCCACAATCCGGATATCTCTACCGATACCGCCATGCGGAACGTGGTCAAGGCGGCGCGGAAAACCGTCGGGACTGATGTCTATATGCTCTCTTGCTCCGGCAACACCGAGCGGGATGTCACGTTTGCCATGGATCAGTTCAGCGCCGCCAGAATAGGTGGTGATATCTTCGGCTGGAGCGACTTCATCGCAAATTCCATCGAACGCGTTTTCCTCTTCTATCTCTGGCACAACATCGCGTTTTATGCTGATGGCGACAACTTGGTATTGCGTAGCGAGTTTAACAGTTTAGGACAGGCTCGTTCGCGTGTTTCTTTCTATGGCCTAGCCGGACTGCCGGTGACCATCGGAGACAATCTGGCGGATTTGGATGAGGCTAGAATTGATATGCTAAAGCGAATAATTCCCGTTGCCGACATCCATCCTATGGATATTCAGCAAAAGAGGCGAGGTAATGGCTATGTGCTTGTTAATCTCGCAGTTTGCAAGGAATTTGGAAACTGGAACGTTGTCGGCATTCTGAACACTAAAGAAGAGATGCTGGAGCTGAATGTCAGGTTGGAATCCGACCTGCATATTGACACTCACAACGTTCAGTGCTATGCAGTTTACGATTTCTGGAAAGATGAATTCATGGGGATTCATGGAGATGCGCTTCACGTGTCGGTAGCTCCGATGGATACTGCGGTATTGTGCATAACCCCACTGACATCGCATCCGCAAGTGATCTCAACCTCTAGGCACATAACCCAAGGAGCCTGCGATTTGAGCTACTTGTACTGGGACGCTGCTGCAAATATTTTATCTGGCCGTTCGACGGGCGTGGAAGGCGAAGTTTACCGTCTGACTTTATACATTCCGGAAGGATATGAATTTGCAAATCTCGATTGCAACGGGAAAGTAAAATTCGCCAGTGAAGGCTGTATCCTGAAAGTCGATTTCAATCCAGTCAATAGCGGAGACATTGCCTGGAAGCTATACTTTAAGGCAAAATAATGGCAACTCATATGATTTTTCTTGAAGAAGGACTGAGGTTTGTTTTTCTGAATGCCTGGGAAGCTTATCGTGGAAATTCAAATCTTTCACACTGTCGGACAGATGCGACAATGGTAATATATGAGCAGCTCCGCTGCCAGAAACAAGCATCTGAAATCCTAGGACTTACAAAATCACCTGAGTCCGTGAGGAAATTGGAGAAATTGAGGATATAAAGGTAGAATAACCTGTTGTGGCAAAGTATGTTATGGTGATTTTTAATCACAACAATAATTTAACCCAACAGGTGGAAAATGAATATAAAGATAGCCCAGGGCAATGAAGAGATCAATTCGACAGGCGGGATTATTCTGGTCGGAAAGCTGCTGGCACTTAACGCATGGGAGAAAATCAACGACATGACGACCGCGAGGATTAAACGAGGCGAAATCAGCCATGGCGATATTTTGAAAATAGCCGCCGCACTCCTTGCGCTCGGGAAAACCGACTTTGCTGATATTGATTTGTACCGTAACGATCCGCTGTTCAGGAAAGCGCTTGATTTGAAGAAAATACCCTCGGCAGAGACATTGCGTCAGAGATTGAATGATCTTGGCTTGCTCAACTGCGGACAGACGATGATAGATTCATGTCTTGTGGAATTGCTCAAGAAAGTCAAGGATTTCGGGAAAATCCAGACGCAATACGGCAGTTATATTCCGCTTGACATAGATGTGTCGGTGATGCTTAATCCCGGCTGCAAGAAGGAAGGAGTCTCCTGGACGTACCACAACGAAAACGGTTATGCTCCGATATTCGCGTACCTTGGAACGCACGGTTATATGCTTGCCAATGAACTGCGAGAGGGCAGTCAGCACAGTGCGAAGGGGGCAGTCGAATTTGCGGATCGTTGCATAGATCTTGCGAAAAGGATAGGCCTTGAATTGGAAAAGTTGCTGGTGCGCGTTGATCCCGAACATGACGACAAGGATTTCGTTGCTACGCTATGTGCTTCAGGCGTAATGTTTTTGGTAAAACGTAATTTACGCACGGAATGTCGTGAGCAGTATCTTGCGATGGCTCGCCGCATCGGTGAAAAAGTCGTATCCCGGAAAGGCAAGAACATATACCGTTGCATCCTTTCGCACAGGAAGCCGGAAGGATTGGAAAACGAGTCCGTTTTTATGATAGTCGAAGTGGTTGAACGGCTGACAGATGCGAAGACTGAAGAGGAATTTCTTATTCCTGAAGTCGAAGTATCGGCCTGGTGGACGAATCTGCCGGAAAGCGAAGTCGTCTGCATAGAGCTTTATCATGCCCACGGCACGAGCGAACAGTTTCACGGAGAGCTTAAAAGCGATATGGGGCTGGAGCTTCTGCCTAGCGGAAAATTAGCTACAAATGCACTGATTTTAAATTCGTAGTACTGTCTTACAACTGCTTGCGCATCATTGGACAGGAATCTCTGAACTGCGCCGAACTATTGCCAATAAAAATTGACGTTGAAAGACGCCGCATCCGCTCTGTATTGCAGGATTTGATTTATATCGGGTGTAAGTTCACCCGTCACGCCAAGCAGATAATAGTGAAATTTGGACCCTCATTCCGAAATCTCCTGAAAACTGTCCATTTATTTCCGGAATCGCTGTCCATCAGCCTTCGGAATCCGCATTTCATGCGCCGGAAAGGCCTTCATGTTTGCAATTTTATCCGACCGCAGACTTTTGGCGACATCACCGCATTACGAACTTGACAGAAAATATATCTGGCGGTTTCATTCTATGGGTTGACTTTTTTAAAAATCAGACTATACTTATAGTGACCCATGTTACGCACCATGGATAGCTCCGTGTTAAATAAAATATTGGGATATTATGATAGCAGGCAAACAAAGTAAATTAATAAAAGAGCTTCTCAAAAGAATAGAAGATAACACATACACAAAGAAACTGCCTTCGGCTAAGATGTTGGCTGAAGAATTCAGTGTAAATTCCAAAACTGCAAACAAGGCTCTCAACTCGCTAGTTGAGCAAGGGATTGCCTCTTGCGTTAATGGAAGGGGCACATTTTTAAAGGAAAATTCGACATCTCCACAAGAGCTTCACCTAGAAATAATATGCCTCGGAGTTGCCGATTTTTATTCAAATCCATACTTTTCTGCCATTTGGCATGGGATTACTGATGAGATCCAGAAATCCCAGTATGGAATATTAGTTAAATTTTTAGAGGAAGATCGGGAAAATGGAGGACAAAAAAATATTTATCAGGACTTCAGCAAAGCAGAAGGACGTATAATAATAGGAACAGGGAACGAATTGCAAGTTAAGGCTCTAGTAGAAGACGGTACCCCGTTTGTTATAGCTGGCACAAAAACAGATTTTGCCGATGTGTCAGCAGTCTATGCTAAAACGAAAAAAGCTGCATATGACGCTGTCAACCTGATAATATCAAAAGGGCGAAGACGAATTGCTTTTATCGGTGCCACAAGCGGAAGGCATCGCCAAATTGATGTAGATAAATTCCATGGGTACGTTGAAGCCTTGCTGGAAAATAATATGAAACCTGATTTTGCTCTTATCAAGGATACTTCAGCTTTCCCTAGCGCTGGATATTATGCAATGCAGGAGATATTGTCGCGACAAACTATTGATGCAATTTTTGTTTCTCACGATCATCTCTGCCCAGGTGTTTACAAAGCAATAAATGAATCAGGATTAACTATTCCAGGAGATATAGGGGTGGTCGGATGTAACGGCGTTGAAGTGATGCTTTCTCCGGATCTGACTACAGTTTCTTTGCCCCTGAAGGAAATAGGCAAGCAAAGCGCACAATTGCTTTTGAGAAAGATACAGCAGAGAGATTTCCATGATAATATTCAAATTGCTCTTGAGGGGCACCTTCAAATTAAAGATTCAATATAAGGAGTCAGAGGCAATGAAATCAGAAATACCCCCTACTTCAATGTCCTTACCAAATGTGCGTCCGGCAAGGTTCTAAGACCTAAATGGAAGTTGAGCGCGCGGGGATTAACAGAGAAAATAAATTTTCAAACAGACGTGGTTTCATCTCATCAATGCGAAAATTCGACCCGGAAAGAAGGAAAAAACGCCATGAACAAATCATTATTGCGTAGGAAAAACCGTAGAAGCTTTACTCTGCTTGAACTCCTCACGGTTATAGCTGTTATAGCTATCCTCGCGAGCCTGTTGTTGCCCGCATTAAAATCAGCCCGAGATTCCAGCAAAAAAATAGTATGCATGAGCAATCTAAAACAGATTGGAGCCATTTCCAGTTTTTATAGCGGAGATTTTAATGGATATTATCCAAATATTTTTTGGAATACCCAGCTTAAGGAATATCTAAATAACAACAATCATAATGAAATTGGCAAGTGTCCATCTGCACCAAATAAGAATATATTGGGGGCGAAACTTTATCTGACTTATGCTACAACGGGCGTTTATTTTAATGACTTAAGTATTGGTTTTGGCTCTGGTTTTGACCATAACTATTTTGTCAGAGCGGTTCAGGTTTGCTTGCCATCGGGAAAATGCGCATTTCTCGATTACTGGCAGGAGACTCAAAGCACAGACCGTGACTGGAACAGCAGTCTTGGCGCGCTTAATGACCAAAAGAGTAGAGCCCTGCATAATGATTCACCGAATTATCTCTTTTCGGATGGACATGGAGAGACAATTCACCTTAGCGGAGGATATTTCAGTGAGACAGAGATGGCAATACCAGTTTATTACTGGACTCCTTCTTCCGGCAGTGATTTCTATAAAATGTGGCGTCCTAAATTAAACGAAAGTTGGTAGTAAATTGAAAATCCAATATCAAAAGATATAAGTACAAAATGGTAAAAAAGGGATGTTTTAAAATATGAGTCTGAATGCGGACGTTATTAGGAGTGTTGCATTCAGAAGCAGGTCTTTCTCGTCCTGGAAGAGGAGTTGAAGGATTGACGAACGAACAGAAGGAATTTGTGGAAACAGTAAAACTATCGGCTTCTCATCATGACAGTCAGGCGGCAATACCTCTTGCGAAAATGACAGCAGAAAGATTGACAAACCTGTATGACTTGATGGATTCGGCTTATGACGCGCAGCAAATTCATGATTTCTCACGGAGCTTGGGACATGTTCCTGTAATCGACCACAACAAACGCAAAGGCGAAAAAATAGAATTTGAGCTGGCTAAAGCAATCCGTTATGATGAAAGAAGCGCGGCGGAACGGGTAAATTCCAACATCAAAGACAATCATGGCGGTGATAAGGTAAGAGTAAAAGGACATGACAAGGTTTTTGCTCACGTAATGTTTGGAATTCTGGGCGTCACTTCGAAGCAATTATTTAATCTATTATGTTAGAGGATGTTATGATATATTTGCAATTTTCAATTAAAAATCCGGATACAAGCAGAAGGGGAGGTGTGCAGTCAGGACACAATAAATTTCGGTCAAAATGACTGGAAAATCGAAAAATGGTCATAGAAACGGCTTTCATGACATGAAATCTAATTTTTAACAAACAAGGGCCAAGGACTTTTGCAATTGGCTCAAAAGAAAGGTCTGGCAATGAAAAAAATTGAATCGTTATTATTACTACTAACCATCCTTTTCTTTGGCAATAATTGTGTTGTAGATAACCCCAAAATCCATTCTCATAATGACATATCAGAAAATACAGTTGATGGTGTTAATCTTTTTGCTTATGAAAAAAGGAATTATCCCGCAAGGCCTGAAATAAAAAATGGAACATTTTACTTAAACGGGAAACCTAAATTCCTGGTTGGCCCTTGGTTGAATTGCAGATTTCAGGATGTGGACGAGCCAGTGCCGCTAAAAGGCTATGACTCTACTTATTACAAGAAAGCATTTAACTATGACATGGCTGAAAAACTGGGGTTTTCGACATGCCAACCACAGGTTGAAGCATTTTCCTTTGTGAAAAAAATCCTATCAGAAAGCAATAAGGACATTGATGAAGATTGGGAATACAATATAAAATATTGGCCGGGCTTCATCCGCGGCTTGAAGCAAATGCCACTGGTCATGGATTTTGCCGCTGTTGGCCTGCAAGCTTTCAAGGGAGCAAGAAATAGAGAGGTAAAAGACTTTTCGGCAGATATGTTTCAGCAGAAAAAAGGCTGGATAGTATTTGTTCCTTTCTGCCCCGAGCATCCTTTGGGTAAAAAGATTTATGAAACTTATTGGCGTGAAGGGACTCTGGCGGTATTGGCTCAAGGGGGTAATCCATGGATATACGAGCTTTTCAATGAACCCACATATGACTGTCGCTGCCTCCCCAATAAAATCGCCTTTGAGAAACGTTTAGAAGATAAATATAGAACTATAGAAAACGCTAATAAAGCTTGGAACAGCAATTTTAGATCTTTCGAAGAACTCATCAAAAACTCGGATTTTGAACGTCAGAGAGGACTTAAGGTAGAGTGGCTTAAATTTATAGAAGACCGCTGGGTGGAAATTTTGCAGGACGGAATCAAGACAATTAAGAAAATAGATCCCCGCAAAAAAATTTACTTCTCATCTCAAAGAAATATATGGCTTACGTTCCTGTCTAATAGTAATGGCTTCAATGAATATAAAAATGCCAGGGCGCTGGATATCATAAACACGGAAGGCTGCTTGAATTTTACACAAAAATCGGAAATAGACAACAATGATCCCATGTCCAGTCATCTGATGAAAAAACCGCAAATGCACCTGGATTGCTGTAGAGCTGTAGCTGAAGGAAAACCAGTAATCGACACGGAATATTCTACTGTCAGAACAGATGTAAATAAAAAACGCCTTCCTTCAAAGCGTAGTGACATCGTGCTGGCGCTCTGGGTGCAGGCAATACATGGCTCCAGCTTGACAGAACTCTATTCTTGGACAAAACAGTTGTATTTATGGCCCACAAAAGATTTAAAAGGAGCTAAGGCACTGGTAGATAAAGCAAAACATACAATGTGTGGCTTGTTGAATCCTGTATGTTATCCCGAAGATGCCTTGAAAGGAATAAAAGATTTTGAACAGGAAATAAGTCAATTATCCGAAATAGTTCTGCCGACTCCAAGAATAAAAGGGCAAATAGCTTTGTTGCTTTCAATACCCTCAAAACGCGCAGCTGGAAGCATTGAGGCTCAATTCGAAAACTATTACAACGCCCTGCTGTCGACGCATTACCCCTTTGACATCATATTTGAAGAACAAATAAATAAAGGAATGGCTTCCAAATACCAGGCTATTGTCAGTCCGGCTTCTGATTATATATATTCGGAGACACTGGAAAATCTTAAGGAATACGTAGGACACGGCGGAGTCCTTTTTCTAAATGGAATGGATATGGAATATAACGAGTATGGAATTCCATTAAACAATAAGGATTTTATCGGGGTTGAAAAGAGGCATATCATTAAGCATCCGTCTAAAGAAACAATCAATGTTGAAGGTTTGCCGAACCCTTTCGAAACCGAAATCGCGCATAAAGTTGTTCCCTGCAGCGCAACTTGTCTTATAAGCGGAAAAAACAAAGAGGAACCTGTACTACTCGCAAATAAATATGAAAAGGGAACAGTTTATTACACACCTCGTTATTTGACTGGCATATCATTAAGCTCTTTCATTACATTCATATTAAGGAATTCAAGCATAGAACCCCCGTTCGTTGTCAGCTCCCCGACGGGAAAACCACTGCCTATGCTTGAAGCGCAAATCATAGACAGAGGCAGGACAAAACTATATTTTTTCGCGAACTGGAGACCGTGGATAAGCGAACTTGCCGTCTTAAAGACAAAACTACCAGCTGGCAATTATTCCCTCAGCGATCCAACGACAAAAACATTGCATAGGAGCCCTTCCGGGAAACCGTTCTGGACTTCGCCAGAGCTTGAGAACGGAGTTAAAATAATTTTCCCGCCTGAAGAAAGAGTATTGCTTTTGATATCCCAGTCCCCACCATCGGAAATAAGAGAGAATTCCAATCAAGACAATATTGTTGAAACCTTTAAAAGGATTCGCGAAAAAGAAGAAATAAGACAAAAAGAAATATCAGAAGAAATTAAAAAAAGTAAAACGGAGGCTCTTAAACGCAACATGTATCTTGATTGTGATGCGGCAAGATGCCTCCCTCTTGATATTTCAACATACTGCAACATGGGATTTATGGACAGAATAGCCGGCGATGAAAAAGGCGGAGCTTTTGATGAGGGAGATAATGACTTTCGCTATTTCCCCACGGGCGAAAGAAAATTCAGCAATGTGCCATTTAAAATTGTTATCCCCCAAAGCAATGATTATAAATCAATGATTGTCATGAGAGGGTGCAACAATGATTTTCTGCCGCAAGAAGTGAAAGGAATTCCTGTGAATAAAAAAGCAAAATTTTTCTATTTTCTGCATGCTTCAGCAGGGGGTGGAAAAAGCAAAGACAGTTTCTCTTATGTCGCAAACTACGCTGACGGCTCCAGCGAAAAGATAGCTATTCGGAACGGAAGCGAGATAGGAGACTGGTGGGCGCCCAATGAAAACACAGCTCCTTTGGCAAAAATCGCATGGGAGGGCAAAAATCCGGTGTCATCGCATATTGGCGTATACTGTTACAGATGGCAGAACCCTCGCCCTGAAATAGAAATAAAGTCAATAGACATTAAAACGCATAATAATAAAATTATTCCAGGGATACTGGGCATAACACTTGAGAATTGAAAAATAAGCTAAACGTCATATATATTTGTAACAATTTTGCCCCCGCGCTGTCCACAAATACAATTCAAGGATTTGACGGGTGGTTGACGGAGGATTTGAGTAAGAAAATTCTCTTTGAAAATGGAATTTTTACTGATATTCAGATAGTTTACGATTCAGAGATAAAAATCAACGTAAAAGTTTAGCGTCAGAAAGTTAGGCACAGAAGATTATGAATAATAAAACAGAAAAATGTAGAGATGGAAATTTCCGGAAAAAAAAAGGGGATTTTTTCGTCTGGGGAACTTTAAAAAACTAAACCTTTATAAGGACAGTTAAATGGGAAAAAGACCTAATTTTTTGATACTCTTTGCGGACCAGCAACGTTATGATACAATTAATGCCGCTGGTTACGATTATATGAAAACCCCGAACCTTGACCGCTTGGCAAACGAAGGATGCATTTTTCAAAACGCTTACTCGCCAAATCCTGTCTGTATGCCGGCGCGCCATTACATGATGACCGGACAGTCAGCCAGGGCGCACGGATATTACGGGAATATCAATGTGCCTATAAAAGATGAGGGCATTCCCACTATCCCGCAGGCATTGTCCGATAATGGATATAACACCGCGGCCATCGGCAAAATGCATTTCTATCCGCCAAGAAGGCATCATGGATTTGATGAGATGCACTTGATGGAGGAAATTCCCCATAGTCGTTTAGATGACGCTTATCTGCAGTATCTGGAAAAAGAGGGGCTTGGCGGAATTAGAAATATTCATGGCGTTCGCCCTGCGCTTTACCATACCCCCCAGAAAGCCCTTATGCCGGAAAAAGACCACGGAGTCAACTGGGTGGCGAATAAAACCGTTGATTGGCTTGAGAAAAACGGGAACGATCCATTTTTCCTCGTGTGCGGCTGGATAAA
>Ga0209417_1002846_pt1 | contig 24987 bp, 28 predicted proteins | sample RifGroF2_FD_184002 | JGI IMG/M metagenome (GOLD analysis project Ga0209417, IMG submission 184002) | Groundwater microbial communities from Rifle, Colorado, USA - Groundwater F2 (SPAdes) (version 2) | ecosystem: Environmental > Aquatic > Deep subsurface > Groundwater | place: Rifle, Colorado... | reverse complement strand
AAAAAAAAAAAAAATGTTAAGAGAAACCGCCGTATACGGTGAGTACGTACGGTGGTGTGGGAGGTCGAAAGTGAGAAATCTCACTTTCTCCTACCCGATATTAAATATTTTCTTGATTATGCATGTACGAAGTTTATATAATTAAAGTGTATTTATTTTTTGAACAATTATTAGAAAGGAATAGTATGGTTGATGGAGCAAGTGCTGTAAAAGAGGTTGCTGTAAAAACTGGTTGGTTGGATGCTATAAAAGAGAATCTAAGTTTTGAAGTTCTTTCGAAAAAGTTAGATCTTACTAAAGAAAAAATGGTTGCACTCGTTGTTTATTTGGGAGCGGGTCTTTTGCTTGGATTTTTATTAAAAAGATTTTTTAAATATGTTTTGTTTTTGGCAGCAATTCTTATTGGGTTATATTTTTTGCAAAAATCTGGAGCTATTAATATAGTTATAGACTGGAATAAAATGAATGATTTTATTGGAATAAAATCAGTTCCTCAAGTGGATAGCAATTTATTTTTAGGCTATTGGTTATGGATAAAAGCTAATGTAGCAATATCTATTAGCTTCTTGATAGGATTTATTATCGGCTGGAAAATAAGCTAAAAATTAAAAGGGGCTTCGGGTGAAAAAAGAAACAAATGATTTGCAAATTAATGAATTGCGTAAAATAAATAAAACAGATAGTGAATACATAAAGGGTTTATCTGGAATTTTGGAAAAAAATAAAATGTTAACTCATGATGAGTCTTTAGCTGTACAAAAATCTTTTATTGATAGTGATCATGACTTATTTGATGATTTTTTAATTGAAGAAGGAATTGTTCAGGAGAGTGATTTACTAAAGGCTTTAGGTCAATATTATAATATTGCGCCATTTGATGTAACTGGTTATTTTTTTGATCATGAACTTATTACAAAATTTCCAAAAGGTTTTTTGCTCAGAGAAGGGATTATCCCTGTTGAAGTCGATAACGATATAATGTCCGTTGTTGCAAGTGACCCAGACAAAGAAGGCTTAGAAAGTATGATTAAAGAATATGCTTCTTATGATGTTGTTTTTATGGTGGGCATAAGAAGAGATATTTGTGATGCTGTAAAAGAGTTTTTTGATAAGTCTGTTTCAGAAGTTGATTATGATGAAGATTTAAGGCAAGAAAGACAGTTAGAATCAGAAGCAGAGTATATAGAAGATGGTGGTAAGCCAATTATAGAAGATTAAAAGTAAAACATGCAAAATTTAGAAAAAAATATTGAGCAAGAGGCTGTTGATAGTAATAGTTTTATAATAAATCAAGTAGATTTGATTATAAAAAATGCTATAAAAAGTTCTGCTTCTGATATTCATATCGAATCTGGTCAAGATGGGGCTAGATTGCGGTATAGAATTGATGGAATTTTATATGATCAGCCGAAAATACAAGAAAATATAAAATCTCAGGTAGTTTCTAGAATTAAAGTTTTATCTAATATAAATCTTGCAGAAAAGCGGGTCCCTCAGGATGGCAAATTTATAATTTCATCTGAAGATAATTTAAAAAATATTGATTTGCGTGTTTCAACTTTCCCTTCTATTTACGGTGAAAAAGTAGTTATAAGAATTTTAGATAGATCAAAAAATATGATCAGATTAGATGCGCTTGGTTTTGATAGGAAAATGGAGAAAGATTTTATTTCACTTTTAGAGCGGCCAAGTGGTTTTATTTTAGTAACTGGACCAACTGGATCAGGTAAAACAACAACTCTTTATGCTTCACTATCGCATCTTAATTCGCCACAAAAGAATATAATAACGTTAGAAGATCCTGTAGAATATAATCTAGATGGTATCACGCAGGGACAAATACATACAGATGCAGGCTTTACTTTTGCAAAAGGAATAAGAGCTGTTTTACGACAAGATCCAGACATTGCGATGATAGGTGAAATTAGAGATAAAGAAACAGCTCAAACGGCAATAGAAGCATCTCTTACCGGGCATCAAGTGTTTAGTACTTTGCATACTAATGATGCTCCAGGTGCAATAATGCGCTTGATGGATATGCGTATTGAGCCATTTTTATTAAATGCAGCGCTTACGGGTGTTTTGGCCCAAAGATTGGCAAGAAAAATATGTGATAATTGTAAGGCTGAAAGAGCAGTTACAGACAAAGAAAAGAAGCTTTTGGATAAAATTATTAAAATTGATAAAACTGTAAAAAATTTTGGATTAGATATAAATAAATTATATTATGGTTCTGGCTGCGATAGTTGCTTTAATCTTGGTTATCGCGGGCGAACTGGTTTATTTGAGTTACTTACAGTTTCACAAGAACTGCGATCTTTGGTGATAGAAAGTCCAAAATTTGACGATATTCGATCAAGAGCTATCTTGGATGGTATGACTCCTATGATTATTGATGGTTTGCATAAAGTTAATTTAGGCGAAATATCGCTAGATGAGCTTGTACGAGTTGTTTGGTGAGTTAATAATTAATAATTTTAAAATGGGTGTGTCATGAAGCTCAAAAAAAAAGAGTTTAAAAAGAGTATATTATATTTAAGTTGCTTGTTTTTATTTTTTCTTTTATTTACAATAAATTCTTATTCTTATTGGCCATATGGAAAAGATAAAGATCTTAATGAAATTGCTAGATTGGATTTGCCAAAAGTAGTAATACCAGGATTTAAAGCTGGCGCAGTTCCGGCTACGCCTGTTGGAATAGAAATTTTTGAAGAATTTATGAGAATAAAAAATTTTGACATGTCTTACGTTAGACAATTATTAAATAGACATTCTGGATCAAAGTTTTATCATTTATATAGTGCCTATTGTTATGGTTTTTATAAATGGCAAAATACTTCAAATGCTTATGAGAGAGAGAGAATAAAGAGAGCTGTTTGGAATATTGCAATTGAATTTTCTAAACAAAATAATCCAAGATGGCAGACTTATTTTTTTGGGATGATTCCAGCATTTACATGGACTGGGGTTGCAACATTTGCTTTTTGTTTTGGTTCGTATTTGAGAAAAAATAATAAAGCAGTTTTTGAAAAATATAGTGATAAGATTTTTGATTTTTTTATTAACTTACTTAAAAGTGTGAATTCAAAAGATGATGGAAAAGCTTCTTGATATAAAAGACCTTTGCGTTTTTATAGATAATAAAATAGAACGTAAAGAGATTATAAAAAATTTAAATTTATGTGTAAATACAGGTGAAATAAATGCAATAATGGGTCCTAATGGTAGCGGCAAGAGCAGCTTGGCTTATGTTGTTATGGGACATCCAAGCTATATTATTAAAAACGGGGATATATTTTTCTTGGGTAAAAATATAAAAAATTTGTCACCAGATAAAATAGCAAAAATGGGAATATTTCTTGCCTTTCAAGATCCGTGTGAAATTCAGGGTTCTACAGTATTTAGTATTTTAAAAGAGTTGTACGTTTCAAAATCTAAAAAGCTTGTAACAATTTCGACATTTTCTGAAATTTTATTTAAAAATATGGATATTCTTGGGCTTGCACATGATTTTGCAGCAAGGGATTTAAATTCAGGATTTTCTGGTGGCGAGAAAAAGAAGTTTGAAATATTGCAAATGCTTGTTTTGCAGCCAAAGTTTGTAATTCTTGATGAGATAGACTCTGGTCTTGACGTAGATGCGCTAAAAGTTGTAGCAACTGGAATTTTGGAGGCGAAAAAAGAAAATCCAGATATGGGTATTTTAATAATCACGCATTATCAAAGAATTTTAAAATATATTAATCCAGATTTTGTGCATATTATGCAAGATGGTCAGATTATAAAATCTGGCGACTTTTCTTTGGTTGATGAAATAGAATTGCATGGGTATAACCAGTATCTTGATGGTGAAAAAAAAGATGCCTAAAAAAAATTTTCAAGATCAAAAAAATAAAAAAAATATAAGTGAATCTCATGAAAAAATAACGCATGAGAAAATAAGTAAAAAACTTATATGCCAGATTTCTGAGCAGAAAAATGAACCTGGTTGGTTAACAGATTTTAGACTAAACTCGCTGGATATTTTTGAGAGTTTGCCTATGCCAAAGTTTGGCCCAAATTTGGAAGATCTTGATACAAATGATATATGTTTTTATTTAAAGCCAACCGATACGCAAAAAAAAACATGGCAAGATGTGCCTGAAAAAATTAAGCGTACGTTTGATGTAATAGGTGTGCCACATGCAGAAAAAGAATTTTTGGCAGGAGTTGGTGCTCAATATGATTCTGAGATTATATATAAAAGTTTAAGAGAAAAATGGGTCGATCAGGGAGTTGTTTTTTTAGACATAAGTGATGGTTTGAAAAGTCATAAAGAGATATTTAAAAAATATTTTGGCTCAGTTGTCCCTGCGAATGATAATAAATTTGCAGCACTTAATTCAGCTGTTTTTAGTGGCGGAAGTCTAATAATTGTTCCAAAAGGTGTGCATATAGATATGCCATTACAGGCATATTTTAGAGTAGATGCTTCTAAGTTTGGACAGTTTGAGCGTACGTTAATAATTGCAGAACAAGATAGTAGTTTGCATTATGTCGAGGGTTGCAGCGCGCCTGTTTATAAATCTAACTCTTTGCACTGTGCTGTAGTTGAAGTTGTTGCGCTTGAAAATGCAAAAATGCGTTACACAACAATACAAAACTGGTCAGAAAATATTTACAACCTTGTTACAAAACGTGCAGTTGCGCATAAGAATGCGACAGTGGAGTGGGTTGATGGTAATTTTGGAAGCAAAGTTACTATGAAGTATCCATCAATTATTTTAAAAGAGAGTGGTGCAAAAGCGCAAATAATATCCATAGCCGTTGCAAAAAAAGATCAGGTTATAGATTCAGGAGCTAAATGCATACATTTGGCTGAAAATACAAGTTCGTCTATTTTATCTAAATCTATTAGTAAAGATGGCGGTGTTTCAAGCTTTAGGGGCTTAATAAAGGTTGAGGCAGGTATAAAGAACATAAAATCTAAGATGCAATGCAATGCGATTATTTTAGATAATATTTCTAGATCAGATGCATATCCAAAAATTATAGTAAAGTCTAAAGATAATGTTGATATAGGTCACGAAGCTAGTGTAAGTAAGTTGGATTCTCAGCAGTTATTTTATTTAATGTCACGGGGTTTTAGCGAGCAAAAAGCTAGGTCTATGATTGTAAACGGATTTATAGATGTTTTTGTAAAAGAGTTACCTATGGAGTATGCTGTTGAGATAAATCGGCTTATTAATGCTGATATGGAGGGCAAGCTTGATTAAATTAAATTTTGGTGCTTGTTTGATTAATTTTTATAGTGTGTATATTTTAGATTCTTTATTGCGAGATGGGGTTGCGAAATGTCAAAAAAAGTTAGTATAACCCCCCCCGTTCACCCTGAGTTAATCGAAGGGTCGAGTGGCTTAGATAAAAAAACCAGCAACTATTTGTTATACGAGACTGGCAATTTTATTGAAAAATATCCTGAGTGTGAAAAAGAATTAATACAGGATTTTTCACACGTACTTTTTATTCCAGAAAATTTAGTAATTAAAGAAATTATATTTTTACAAGATATTTTGCGAGAATATAATGTTAAAAATTTGCTTATTATTTTAGAAAGAAGTGCGAGCGTAAAGATTTACAATAACACGCTGCAAAATTTTGCAAAATCTCTGGACCCTTCGATTAACTCAGGGCGAACGGAGGGTATAAATTTTAATTTGCAAGAGAACAGTAAGCTTGACTGTTATTTGTTTTTAGCCGGCGAGCAAGAGGCTAGTTTCGTAGAAACAGAATTTAATTTAAGTGTAAATCTTTTAGGTGAGCATGCGCATGCAAATGTAACGGGATTTTATCTAGCTGGTAAGAATCAAAAAATAAACATGCAAACAAGTCAAAAGCATTTATCACAAAACTCTTTTAGCAATTTAATTATAAATGGTGTGCTTGCGCAAGAATCGCAAGTAAAATATTGTGGCAAAATTTTTGTGGCCAAAGATGCGATAGGCGTAAAGGCTAGCCAAGAAAATAAAAATATATTATTGGGTGAAAATATAATTTTAGATGCCGCGCCAGAGCTTGAAGTTTTAAATAATGAAGTTGAATGTGAGCATGGATGTGCAGCGGGTCAATTTGATGATAAGCAATTATTTTATTTGCAGTCGCGAGGGTTTGATAAAAATCAGGCTACATTATTATTGATCGAGGGCTTTTTTGGTTTTATAAATAATTTAGATTATGATATAAGAATTAGAGAGAGTTTATTGGAAAAGATAAAATTAAAAATAAGAGGTATCCTGTGAGTGATAAATTTATGGATATAAATAAATTGAGAGAAGATTTTCCGATACTAAAAGAGAAGATAAATAATTATAATTTAGTTTACTTTGATAATGCAGCGACATCACAAAAACCTAATCAGGTTCTTGATGCAATGCTAGAATTTTACACGAAATATAACTCAAATATTCACAGGAGCGCCAACGCTTTTGGTGAAAAAGCAACAATTGCATTTGAGCAGGCGAGAGTAACGATAGCTAAATTTATAAATGCAGAGCCAGAAGAAATTATTTTTACTTCTGGAACAACAGAAAGTATAAATTTTGTCGCATTTACTTGGGCTTTAGATAATTTAAAGCCTGCAGATGAGATAGTAATTTCTGAGCTTGAGCATCACTCTAATATGGTACCATGGCAACAAGTGGCTATAAAAACTGGTGCAAAAATAAAATTAATACCAGTAGGTTTAGATTGGGAGTTGGATTTAAGTAATCTTGATGATATAATAACAAAAAATACAAAAATAGTAGCAATAACAGGTGCTTCAAATGTTTTGGGTACTCATGTTGATTTAAAGCCAATTGTAAAAAGAGCAAAACAAGTAGGCGCAAAAGTTTTGGTTGATGCTGCGCAATCTGTGTCTCACAAAAAAATAGATGTAAAAGCTATAGATTGTGACTTTATGGCATTTTCAGGGCATAAAATGTTGGCTCCAACAGGTGTAGGAATTTTATTTATAAAAAAAGATTTGCAAGATCAAGTTAAACCATACCAGTTTGGTGGAGGGATGGTGTTTGAAGTGGATTATGATAAGGCTAGTTGGCTAAAAAACAGACAAAAATATGAAGCTGGTACGCAGCCAATTGCTCAAGCTATAGGCTTTGGAGCTGCAATAGATTATTTTAATAATAAAATAGATATGGAGCAAATGGCGAAACATGAAGCAAATTTATGTAAAAGGGCAATTGATGGATTGCAAGCCATTGGGGGCATAAAAATATTGGGTCCAATTGATAGGCTAAAAAAAACAGGGCATTTAGTGAGTTTTGTTGTTGAGGGCATACACTCACATGATGTTGCTGCTTACTTAAGTGATTTTGGAATATGTATCAGGGCTGGACATAATTGTGCGCAGCCTTTGGCAAAAAAGATAGGTATAGATGCCGCTGTGCGAGTAAGTTTTTACTTTTATAACACAGAAGATGAAGTAGACTATTTTTTAAGTAAAATGGGTGAAATTAGAAATAACTTTTAAATATAAGCAATAATAATTGTCTATTTTGATTTTATGAAGTTGAAATTCTTGACATTTTGAAAATTCTGGGGTACCTTTACTATTATGGATAAAAGTTATCAAATATCTTTATTTTGGGGGGTTAAGTATAGATGAAATACTGTTCGTTTTTTATAGCAATAAAATATTCGCATTAAATATTATGATTAAAGTAGTATGTAAAAGAAGTTATGATTTTTGTTTATATTAATTAATTGTATGTATTATTTTTTATTTATAAATATGTTTTTTTTAGTTTTGTAAATTATTTAGTTATAAATATAAGGAGTTAATCGCAATGTTTGCGACAACAAAACAGTTTTTTAGAAAAATAGCTCAATCTCTTTGGGGTAAGTTTGAAAGTAGAGCAGAGATAGTAAAATTTGTCTCTCTTGCTGTAACCTTCTTTTTGATAATTTGTGTTTATTGGATTATGCGTCCGGTAAAAGATAGTGTTCTGGCTGCAACAGTTGGTATGGAAAATCAGCCATGGGCAAAAATATTTTCGACAATAATTATGTTGCCATTGGTTGTTCTTTACACGAGACTTATAAGCAAATTTAAAAGTGAAAAAGTTTTTTACATTTTAATTTTTGCATATGGTTTGATAGCGATAATTTTTATGTACTTCTTTATGGATCCTAAAATTGGTCTTTCAAATACAGAAATTTCACCATACAGGCTTATTGGTTGGTTATGGTATGTTTATGTAGAAAGTTTTGGTTCGTTGCTCGTAGCTCTTTTTTGGGTTATTGTAACAGATACAACTTTGCCAGAATCTGCAAAAAGAGGATTCCCGTTAATTTATATGTTGGGCCAGTTTGGCAATATAGTTGGTCCATTTTTTATAACAGCAGAAAAGCTGGGCTTTAAAACAAGTGCTCCGATTGTTGGTATTTCTGGTGCCATTATGTTTTTAACTGGTATTTTATTATGGCTTTTCATGCGATTTACACCAAAAGATCAACTTATCAGTTATATTGGTAAAGATGAGAAAAATTTTTTAGAAAAAACGGCTACTGGAGAGAAAGAGCTTGTAAGCAAAAAAGATGCTTCTAGCAAAAAAGAAGTGGTTGGATTTTTCCAAGGAATAAAAACAATATTTAGTCATGGTTATTTAATGGGCATATTGTTTATTATTATGACTTATGAAATTGTTGTTATGATTTTTGATTATCATTTTAAGATGATGGTAGATTCGACTTTTTTAACAGAAATAACAAAAGCATCTTATTTGGCAAATTATGCAGTTTGGACAGGAGTAGTTGCAACTTTATGTGTTGTTCTTGGTATAAATAATATTCAGCGTAAGCTTGGTATGTTTGCATCTTTAATAATTATGCCATTACTTGTTATTGTAGCGATATTTGTATTTAAGTTTTACCCAATTTTATCTGTAGCATTATGGATAATGGTATTTTCAAAAGGTGTAAATTTTGCATTAAATCAGCCAACAATAAAACAATTATATATTCCTACAACCAAAGCGTCACGTTATAATTCACAGGGCTGGATTGAGATATTTGGTGCTAGATTTGCAAAAACTGCAGGTTCTATGGTTAACTTAACGCGTAGTATGTTTGTTGGGAAATACGGTGCGCTTATTGGAGTTAATTTCTTTTTAACTATAACATTATCAGTATCATTTGGATTAGTTATAGCTTGGCTATTTGTAGCATTTTATTTGGCAAAAGAGCATAAGAAGGCCTTGGATGACGACAGCGTTGTTTGCTAAAAGTAAGGTTTATTTATAACTAAATTTATTGTATGAAATATTAAATCCCGCCTCCGGCGGGATTTTCTGTATTGGTTAGTTATAGCTTGGCTATTTGTGGAATTTTATTTGGCAAAAGCACAAGAAGGCCTTTAATGACGACAGCGTTGTTTGCTAAAAGTAAGGTTTATTCATATTAGATCAGGTATTTTTGGTCAAAATTGGCACTTTTATGCTGTTACATAGAAAATAGCAAAAATTGCTTAGCTTAGATGTAAATTAGTCTTTGCAATATAGTTTTGTTTGTGCTATGTTATGAATATATATTCATAATTAATAGTGTTTTGGTTATATTTTCAATATTTTTTTATCATAGGGGTTAAATATGTCATTTTTAAATAATAATTTTGTTTGTAAAAAACGCGGATCTTTTGGAATGTGTAATGGTGTTGGGGCCCGTAATAATCGATGCATGAATGCAGGTAAAAATTTTAATTGCAGGCTAAACGTAGACGAGCAATGTGATTTTAGGCCAGCTTGCAGAAGATCTGATGTTTGTGGTAATCAAAGAGGTGATAATTGTAATTTAATGAATGAGCTTACATTTTTAAAAGAGCAAATACAGCTTTTAAGAAAAGAAGTAGAATTGTTAAATTCAGATAGAGCAACAAATGGTTAGGCCAATAAGAAAAAGATTTTTGAGAGGACAACCAGGTGCATATTATTTTAAGCCGCAAGGGATTCCTTTGCGTAATTTGGAAGAAGTTGTTTTAGAGGCAGATGAATTTGAGGCATTAAGGCTTCATGATTATTGCAATCTTAATCAAATTGATGCTTCTGGTCAAATGGAAATATCCCAGCCAACATTTGCAAGAACCTTAGATAGGGCGTATAAAAAGATAGCTAAAGCTTTAGTTGATGGAAGTGCTATAAAAATTAGTAGTTTTGACGCAGAATTATAGTATTTATTAATATTTTTATTTTATGAATTATGGAGATAATTATGAATTACAAAAAGCTTGTTTTATTAAATATAATTTTCAGTTTTATGTTTTTATTTACAAATATTTTATCTTATAGTCGTGATGGTAGTGGCCAAGCAAATTGTAAGAGACGAGGTTGTTGCGGCTTGAATAGCAATAAAGATTGCTCAAATTATAATAATGGATGCAATAATAAAAGTAGGTGCGGACGTATAGGTTGCTGTATAAAGTGTGATAACTGTAATATAAATACAAAAGAAACTTTATCAAATAAAGAATCTGGTATTAATTTAGATAAAAGTTTAAAAACCAATTATTTACCTGATTATTCAAATGCATTAATTGATGTTGTTATTATTGGATCTGGTCCGGCAGGTCTTTCTGCTGCTATTCACACTTCGCGTGCGAAATGTAAAACTATTGTTATTACAGGTGAAATTCAAGGCGGGCAGCTTATGGGTACGACATGGGTTGAAAATTTTCCTGCTTGTTCAAAAATATTAGGATCTGGTCTAATCCAAAAATTAAAGGATCAGGCAAAATCTTTTGGTGCCGATATCTGTGAAGATTCTGTTGAGAAAATAGACTTCTCTGTTTACCCATATAAAATTTTGACAAAAAATGGAGTTTATATTTATGGTAAAACATTAATTATTTCTGCTGGGGTATCGGCTGCATATTTAGGCGTTAAAGGTGAAAAAGAATATTGGTCAAAGGGTGTAAGTAATTATGTTTTATCAGAAGCTCCTAATTATAAAAATAAAAATGTTTTTGTTGTTGGTGGTGGTGATTCAGCTTTAGAGTTTGCAAATACCTTATCTAGATATGCAAAACAGGTTAAAATTTTAGTTAGAGGATCTAAGCTAAGGGCTATTAAATCTGCTCAAGAAAATATTGAAAATTTAAAAAATGTTTCTATTATTTATAACACAAGCATCAGAGAAATAATTGGAGATGGAAATATTGTAAAAGAAATTTTACTTTTTAATGATCTAACAAGTAAAGAAAATATAGTTAAAGCGGATGGAGTATTTGTCGCGATTGGCGGGGAGCCTAATACAGCTTTTTTAGATGGCGCTTTGGAGCTTGATAGCAATGGTTATATATTGCTAAAAAAACCTGTCCAAGGAACATCTTTACCAGGAGTTTTTGCAGCAGGAGATATTACGGGTTCTCACGCATCTATGGCTGTAATAGCGGCTGGGGATGGAACGCAAGCGGGAATTGAGGCTACAATATTTCTAATTGATTCTATAGAGAAAAATTCTGAAAATAAAGAACCTGAGGCTGATTACATAGTATGTTTTTGCAAGGGTATTTATTATTCTGAAATTGTAAAAGCAATTAAAGATGGTTGCACAAATTTAGAGTCACTAAAACAAAAATTAGGGGTATGTTCTGGATGTAGAACATGCGAAGATAAAGTTAAATCAATATTAGAAAGCGAATTGGCAAAAAATATTTAAGAAGAGAAAGCAATTATATAAACTTTCATTTTATGGTTTTTAAAAAATAGGTTATTAATTTGCAAAATTTTTTGATTATATTGTGAGACAAAAAATGCATAAACTTGCACGGGATAAAATTTCTGAAATTATTTTAAGAGAAACAGGTAAAGAGGCGAAAATAGAAATATTACATGATGACGCTGCTTATCTTGATGCATTAAGAAAGAAATTACTAGAAGAAGTAGGGGAATTTGTCGAGTCTCTTGGTGAAAATAGCCGTGAAAGAGAGATGGAAGAGATGGCTGACGTGCTTGAGGTTATAGATGCCATTTATGCTTTTAGGGGTTATGACAAGCAGCTTATTCAAGATTGTAAGTTGGCAAAAAAAGAAGAGCGTGGCGGTTTTTATAAGCGAATTTTGCTTTATTTTGAAGATAAAGATAAGTAAGTTTTTTCAAAAAAACAGGCCGGCCAATTTTATTAGCAAGCCTGTAAAATTTACTTTTAATTTTTAAAAACTGGTGTTTTATTTTTTTCCAAATTTCTCGATCATCTCATTAACTTCTTTGGCCCCGTCTTGATATAGTTTTTCTTCTTCTGGATATAAATAAATTAATAATTTTAAAAATTCACCAGCGTGTACAATTTCTTCTTTGGCAACATCTAGTAAAACGGCTTTTGCTACTTGGTCGTCAATAGATTCTGCTAGTTGTGTATAAAGTTGTACGGCTTCATATTCTGAAGAGATCATAAAGCGTATTTCTCGTATCAATTCTTCTTTTGTTAGCTTTCTGTCAGCCTTCATGCTGGAAAACGCGCGTCCAAAGCCTGGCATTTTATTTCTCCTTTTTATATTTTCTTATTTAAATAACTAAGTAATATATAATTTTTTAATTTATAATTAAATTTTATTTTTTTGGGTGCTTGCTACAGGTATATCTTTATTGATTTTATTATCTGTTGGTTTTAATACGGCATTTAATTTTTCTGTAATAAGCTTTTTCACGTCAAGATGGTTTGACCCAGTTTTTTCTTTAGTATTGCTTTGTTTATTTTCGGTTTCTAATCCTTTAGATTCAGAGAGAACCGGTTTTGTTATAGGTTCGTTTTTAATAATGAGTTTAGCTGGATTTAAAGGCTTTGTTGTTATATCTTCTGGATTTATTGGTTCGTTATTTTTAGAAGCAGAGTCAGTAGGTTCTACGGATATTTCATTTTCATCTTCTTCAATTATATTAAATTCTATAGGATCTGCGATATCTTCTATTTCAGATTCTATTAAAACTTTATCTACAGGCTTTTGTTCAGTATTGTTTATTTTTTCTATAGTATTAGGCTTTTGTATTTTTTTTTCTTCAACTGGGTTTTGCATTGGTTCTTCTATTTCTTTTGCGTTAATTTGCTCTTGAACCGGTTCTTGTTTTTTTTCAATAATTTCTGGTACAGCAGTTTCTGTAGTTTTAGATTCTGTCTTTGTTTCTAGCGCTGTAATCTCAGGTTTAATAACTTCAGGAGTAGTTGTTTTTTCAGAAATGGTTTCAGCTTTTATTTCTAGGCTAGGTTCCGTTGTTTTTATAGAAACAGTTTCAGCTTCTACCGAAACATTAATAGAGCTAATCGGTTCTTTTTTTTCGGATTCTTTTGTTGCAGGTACAGTTTTTGTTATTTCTTCTTCTATTTTAGGTTGTTCAGGTTTCGGTTCTAATTTTTTTATTTCTTCTTCTACTTCAGCGGCGCCTTTTTTATAAAATTCGTTTTCTTCTGGGTCAAGATAATTTAGTAACCTTAAAAATTCTCCAGCATGCACACGTTCTTCATTTGCGATATCAGTAAAGACTTTTTTTGCAAGTATATCATCGATAGACTCTGCTACTTGCATATAATTTTGAACAGCTTCGAATTCTGCTGACATCATTAGGCGAGTTGCTTTAATAAGCTCCTGTTTTGTCATTTTTCTGTCTGGGTTCATAACCCCAAATGGGTTTCCAAAGCTTACGCTGTATAAATTTATATTTGTTGAAACTATCAAAACGACAGATAGTATGCCAATAATTTTTTTATTCATATAACCCCCATTTTTTTAATATTTAATCTTTATTTTTTATTTTTCTCCAATTCTTGTTTTTTTCGCACTAATTCTTCTCTTTTTGAGCGAAGATCTCTTTTTTTTGGAGCATTGTCAAGTTTAGCTTTTTCAGATTTATTTTTGTTTAAATTTTCTAGGTCTTTATCTATTAGTTCAATTTGTTTATTTATAACTGATAGTTCAAATTGTTTAGTTGTAGCTAATGGATCCATGCATAATAGCTTAACAGACGTACAAGATAATAATAAAGTTGTGATTAATATTTTTTTATTCATAATAAATCCCCTTTTTTAGTTATATTAATTATATTTTTATATATTTCTCCTACTAAAAACAAAGTAGCACGTTTCTATTTGCAAAGTAAACAGTTTTTTAATTTTAAATACTTTCTCTGTTTATTTGTTTTGTTTTTGGTATTTTTATGGATTAAATTTTTTAGTTTTATTATAAATTTACAGGGAATATTTCTTATTCAAATTGTTAAAACAAGTTTTTGAAAATCTTTTCAAGTTGTTTACTTTATCTGTTATTTTGGTATGATCATGGCTGATAAGATCTCGCGTTATTGATAGTTTTGGAAAGTAGTAGTGTGTTTTTTTTAATAATAAATTTTAAGGGTTTTTATGGAAGATAAAAATAAGATATCGATTTGGACGGCAATACTAATAAATATTAATATAATGGTTGGTGCTGGTATATTTGTTTACCCACAATTAATGACCCAAAAGGCTGGATATGCGTCATTTTTAGGATGGCCAATAGTAGCGCTTATATTTTTACCAGTCGTTTTGAGTATTGCTACAATTGCTAGAATGTTTCCTGGTCAAGGTAGTTTTTATGCGTATGCTAAAAATTTAATAAGTCCAACGGTTGGATTTGCTAGTGGATGGCTTTTTTTCTCGGCATATATTTGTACGTCATCAATACTTACGCTTGCTTTTCGTAATACCATTTTGGGAGTTATATCAAGTAATCTTGGTGTTAATGTTCCTATATTTTTATTTAATATTATTTTTATTTCTTTGGTTACTTTACTTTCTTTTTTAAGTATTAATATTTTTGCTAAAATCCAAAATATAGGAACAGTTTTAAAAATTATTCCGCTTATTTTTATTGTTGCAATATTTTTATTTTATTTGAATCCAGATTTTAAAATTGCATCAGATGGTTTATCTGAGCTTGGATTGGTAATCCCATTGGCTCTTTTTGGATATTGGGGTTTTGAATGCTGCTGTGCAATTAGTCATTTGATAAAAGGGCGAAAAAGTAATGCTTCAACAGCTATATTGTTGGCATTTGGTATAACGACCTTTGTTTATACAGCCTTTCACTTTGGTTTGCTTAATATAATGGGTGTAGAAAATTTAGCTAAATATGGAGTTATAGGAGTTATTAATTTCTTGGTTATGCCAGCTGCAATTAAAACAATTATTGTGTTTTTCTTTTCATTTGCTATAGCTACAGTATTTTTATTTTCTGTTTTTGGCATGTTTACAACAAATTCTTCAACTTTGCATGCACTTGCAGATGAAAATTTATTACCATTTTCAAAGCAGCTTAAGAAAACAAATAAATTTGATCGTCCATGGGTTGCAATTTTGGCTCAGGGAATATTAACATTTTGTATAATAAGTGCTACAGATAGCATAGTTTTTCTCAATACAAATACTAATTTTGGAATATTATCTACGTTCTTTATAACTCTTTTTGCTTTATTATCAATGCAAATAAAGAGTAAAAATTATAAGCAAATGATTATTACGCTTTTAGCTTTTGTTTCATGTGGCTTATTTAGTTATTATAGTTGGATGGACGCAGGAAAAGATTGTTTATCTAGATTTATTGGTCTTTCTCCTTTATTAATCGCTTTTGTGCTTGGTATGGGTTCATATTTTTATATAAAAAATAAAAGTAAATTGGCGCAAGCTAGATAGCTTTGTATATATTCTCGCCGAAGGCGAGAATACAAGAATTTAGGAGCAAGCTAGATAGTTTTGTATGTTATTTTGTCTTCGGCGAGAATACAAGAATTTAGGAGCAAGTTTGGTTTTTATGTTCGGCGGGAATATAAGAAGTTATGTTGAAGCTGTAAAGTTTTGTTTTTGCTGTAATATTAGAAGTTTTACGCATAAGTTGGGTTTTTCTTCGGTGTGAGTAAGAAAAGTCTTGAGAAGTTATATGCTTTTATAATATCTTTTATTTAGTTGAATGATAAAAGATATGCGTATTTAAAATGGGTTTTAGGTGTGTTTATGAGTAAAGCTAAAAAAAGTGATGTTCTGTCAAAAGAAGAAATAATAGATTTTTTGAAAAAAAATAAGCTTCGCATGAAAAAAGAATTTGGGGTTGTGAAAATAGCTCTTTTTGGCTCATATGCAAGGGGAGATCAAGAGGTTTCCAGTGATATTGATATATTGATAGAGCTCAAATCGCATGATTTTAGAAAGCGTATGAGAGTTAAACATTTTCTAGAAGATTCATTTGATAAGAAAATTGATGTAGGGTATTTTGATTCTTTACGTCCAGGTATTATGCGATTTGTACAGGAGGACTTGATCTATGCCTAAACGAACAACTGATCTATTTGTTCTTGATATAATAATTTCTATTGATCGAATAAAGCGATTCTCAAAGAGAATGTATAAAATTGATAGTTTAGTAAAAAATGAGGAAGCGTGTAGCGCAGTATTAAGAGAGATGGGAATTATTGGCGAAGCGATGAATAAAATATTGCAGGATAAAACTTTAGAGTCGCTTGTAAAGCCTGGATGGCGTGATATTGTTGATTTTAGAAATGTTTTGATACATGACTATTTTGGGCTAAGCTGGGAAGAAGTTTATTATATAATAAAAAAAGAATTGCCAATTTTTGAAAAAGAAATTGTTTTATTTTTTAAAAAACTTTGGAAAACGGATTCGATGAAAATAGCTGTTAAAGACATGTTGGATTATTTAAGTTCTATGGGGCGTGATAAGAGTATTTTACAATTAACGAAGTTAACAAATTCTTTTTCTGAAAAAACTATGCCTAAAAAACGCGTTTCTAAAATAAAAAAATAGATATGAATTTTTGTAAAATTTTTTTATTGGTTCAAATTGGGTGCAAAAATCAGGGCTGTCTAACGTACCTAGAAAATGTTGGAATGCACATAATTGAAATAAAAAAATTTCTTTTGGAAGTAGCAAATTCAAAAATAAGATGATTTATAAGCAGGCTGGGTCTTGTATAATTAAATCGATACTTTAAATTTATTATTTTTTAAAAAATAAAATTCAGGAGAGAAGTGTGAAGATATTAGTTGTAAGTTATTTGCCTAGTTTGCAAAATTCAAGAACAAAAAATTTGCTAGACACTTTCGTAGAAAGTGTAAAAAATAAAGAGAATATTGAGACTTTGGATTTATTAAAAGATATGCCAGATTTTATTACACCAGAGATTTTGCAGGCTTATGTGCACAGAAATTATATGGGTCAAAATTTAAAACCTGAGCAAGAAAAATATATAGCCAAGCTTGATAAAATGACGGAGCAATTCAAGTCAGCGGATGTTGTTGTAATTGCGTACCCAATGTACAATTTCTCAGTCCCTTCCATGGTAAAAGCTTATTTTGATTCTGTAATGCTAAAAGGTGAAACTTTTGATACTGGCGCAAAGGGCTTTGTTGGCTTAATGGCTGGCAAAAAAGCATTGATTTTAACTTCTAGTGGCGGAGTTTATGAAGGAGAGTATGCAAAATACGATTTTTCAACAACTTTGACTAAATATGAATTTGAGTTTATGGGCTTTTCTGATATAAAAATTGTTAAAGCTCAGGGCCTTAATATGAAAAGTACTGATGTTGCAAAAGTTATTGAAGTTGCACAGCAAGAAGTCAAAAAAATTGTTGGCGACTGGAATTTATAGATTTAATTTATAAATTATTTATTTTAGTGGAAATGTATGATTGAAAAAGTATTATTCGATTTTTTAAAAACACATAATATAAAATATGAATTATTTAGGCACAATCCGGTTTTTACATCAGAAGAAAATTATATTTGTTTGGATGAAAATGGACAAGAAAAAGAGCTTGTTATCCCCGGAACGCAATATAAAAATCTGTTTTTAAAAGATAAAAAAAATAATATTTTTTATTTAGTCACGGTACCAGGGGAAAAGCGGGTTGATTTAAAGGCACTAAGTTTGGCTTTAGGCAGTTCGCATTTTTCTTTTGCAAGTGCACAAGAGTTATACGAGTTTTTAAAAATTCAGCCTGGGTCTGTAACTCCATTTGCCCTTATGTTTGATACTAATAAAAAAGTAAATTTTATTTTGGACCAAGATTTTGTGGTTAACCCGCCGGTTAATTTTCACCCGCTGCGTAATGATATGACGATAGGTATGGCGCCTCAAGACTTTTTAACTTGCATGCAAAAGATTGGTTATGAGCCAAAAATTATTTATATCCCGGTTAAATAATTTTTATAATTAAGGCTGTTTTGGCTTCTTAATTATGTTTGAAATTGTTAAATAAATTTGTAGGTGTATATTGAATGAAAATGCATTCAATATATTGATTGTATCTTGCTAAAACACTAATTACGCAGCAGCTGCTGCGTAATTGTAAAAGTTGGATGAAGAGTAATATATAGATGTAGAATCTTGAAGCATTTAAGATGTTAACAAGGGTAAAAATGACGAAAAAAATTATAAAAAAAAGTTATAATATATCAACCATAGAGTATGTGAATTTTCTTGAAAAATTAAAAAAAGATATAATGCAAGCTCAATTGAAAGCAGCACTTTCTATAACAAAAGAACTTACAATGCTTTACTGGAAAATTGGTATGGCGGTATCAGAAAAAATTTCTCAGGAGCATTGGGGCGCTAAGGCAATAGAGCGTTTATCAAAAGATTTGCAATCTTCATTCCCAGATGTGGCAGGTTTTTCTGTGCGTAATTTGGTATATATGCGCAAATTTGCTGACTGTTATCAAGAACTTAGCCAGGTAGAGGCTGCAGCACAAATACCATGGGGTCATAATATGGTTATTTTGGATAAAATAGCTGAACCAGTCCAAAGACTTTGGTATATACAGCAGATTATCGAAAATGGTTGGAGTCGCAGCATGCTGGGCCACTGGATTGAATCAAATTTATACAAAAGACAAGGTAGGGCTGTTACGAATTTTAAAAAAACTTTGATGCCTTTACAGTCTGATTTAGCAGAACAGGTGCTTAAAGACCCATATAATTTTTCTTTTGTTGCATTGGACAAAAAATATCGAGAAAGAGAACTTGAACAGGGTTTAATTGATCATATACAAAAATTCTTATTAGAGTTAGGTGAAGGCTTTGCTTTTATTGGCAGACAATATCGTCTTGAAGTTGGTGGTGAGGATAATTTTATTGATCTGTTATTTTATCATCTAAAATTGCGCTGTTATATTGTTGTTGAATTAAAGGCTACAGATTTTGACCCAAGAGACGCGGGGCAAATTAATTTTTATTTGTCTGCTGTAGATTCTCTTGTTAAGCATCCAACTGACAATCCATCTATAGGTATTTTGTTGTGTAAAACAAAAAGTAAAATAAAAGTTGAATATGCGCTTAGGGACATAAATAAGCCAATTGGGGTTGCAAGTTATGAAACGATGCTAGTTGATAGCTTACCAAAAAATCTTAAGGGGAGTTTGCCAACAATCGAGGAAATTGAAACGGGATTAGAGTTGGCTGAAATTATTGAAGAAAAAGAGATAAAGATAGAAGAAAAAGCTGTAAAAAAAGTAGAAAAAAAAGTGTTAAAAAATCCTATGAAAAAAGTATCAAAAAAAAGTAGTAAAATTAAGTGATATGTTGATTATATCAGGCTAAACATGTAATTGCGCAGCAGCTGCTGCGTAATTGTAGAGCTATTTAAAAAATAAGGGTACTTATAATGTTTTATTTTAATCGTGTAAAGTTGTTGTTTTTATGTATGAGTATTTTAATGATTTGCTCTTGCCAGAATAAAAAAATAGAAAGTGAAAATATGAATAAAAAAGAAGTGGATGAAAAATATGGAAAGGTAATAATATTAAATGGGCCATCTTCTGTAGGTAAATCGAGTATTATTAAAGCATTTCAATTAAAGCAAACTACTCCATGGCTTGGCACTGGCATAGATCATTTGTATGTTGGAGTTATTCCATTGAATTGGCTAGATGATAAACCTGAGCATCGAGCAATAATGTCTATAGAAACTTTACAAGATCAAAATGGACATAAGATAGTTAAAGCTGTTTTTGGGCCAGAAGGTGAAAAAGTTATTAAGGGTATGCATCGTGCAATTGCCGCTTATGCTCACGCTGGTAATAATTTAATTATAGATTATATAAAATATGAACAAGATTGGCTTGCAGATTTGCAAGAGGTGCTTAAGGATATAAAAGTTATTTGGGTAGGGGTTACAGCATCATTGGAGTCTATAGAGCAGCGCGAGAAAAAACGTGCAACATCTCCAGAGGGTCATGCGCGTAGTCATTACGATACAGTTAATGGCGGAATTAATTATGATTTGATATTAAATACTGACTCTTTAACTTCTGAACAAGCTGCAGACGAAATTATTAAATTTGTTAAATAAATAATTTTGTAATTGAAGGAAATTAATTTTATTATAAATTAATGTTGTTTATTGAGTGAAAATAAAAATTTAAAAATAAAGAGGGATAATATGGATATTAGAGAAAAAGAGCTTGAGACATTAACTTGTGATGGGTCGGCAAATCTTTATAAAGTTGTAATAAATGGGGCAGTTAATGTCGATGGTAAGTTAACTGCTAATATTCTTAAGGTCGGTGGTCGTGTAGCCATAGATGGTTATGCAAAATTAGAAAGTATAGAATTAAATAATGATCTTATTATCGATGGAAATTTGGACTTAAGCAACGGAGTTGTTTTAGGAAAAATTAAAGTTGATGGATCTGCAAATTTGAATGAATTAGATTTGAAAAATAATTTGTTTGTTGATGGAGTATTAACTTTAAATAAGGGCGTTATTTCTGGTGAAGTTGAAGTAGATGGTTTGGCAAATATAAGTTATACAGAAATAACAAAGAACTTTGGTATTGATGGTAGTTTAAATATGAATAATGTTTCTATTGCGGGCAAAACTGAAGTTGACGGAATGGTAAATATAAAAGAAAGTAAAGTTTGCGATCTTATTGTTTGTGGTAAAAAAACAACAATAGAGTTTTCTGCAGTTAAGAGTATTCTTGTAAAAAAATTGAATAAAATAGAAATATTGTGGCGAAAAAGACAAGTTATTAGATTAATTGGATCTCAAGTTGAAGGTGATATTGTTTTTGACAGTGGTGATGGGGAAGTTGTTTTGCAAGGTGGAGCAACTGTTGGTGGTAAAATAATTGGTGGTAAAGTTACGACAAATTAAATAAGTAATTAAATTTTAAAAATTAAAGCATATAAAATTTATATGTTCTTAAAAGTTTTTGTGTTTTGCTTTGGCTATAAGGCGGCTAAAGCAAAACACAAAAACTTTTAATGAAAAAAAGAATTAAATGAAGAAAATAGTTTTATTGCAAGTGAAATTTGTTTTGCAAGTTTCACTGCTATTTGTTTTTAGTTTTTGCAAGGGCAATTGCATGTCAGAGACGTTTTATAAAATCATTCCAGTTTCTTATTTTGATAAAGATAATTTAGAAAATTGTACAAAGCCTATAGAATTAGATATTAAGTCAGGGTTTATGCATTTTTCTTATAAACATCAAGTTAATGGTGTTTTACAAAAATTTTTTAATAAATTTGAACAAAATAATTTTGTTCAAATTATAATTCTTGAAATTGATCCAGAAGTTTTACAAAAAAATGGGTCAGAGTTGCGGGTTGAGGCAAATAAGCCAGGTGGAGAAAAATATCCACATTTGTATGGTTCGCAAAAAATTCCAATTAAGGCTGTTAAAAAAATTATAGTTTTTAAAAAAGATAGCGCAGGTTTTTGGGATAAATTTTAGCTAGTATTTTTTATAGGTCTTTTAAATAAACTATTTGAATGTACAAAAATAAATAAATTAAAGTTTTAATGGCGTAAGTTTTATGTAAAAAGATAATAAAACTTACGCCATAGTTAATAATTCACTTTTTATATCTAATTCCAATTGCTTTTTAAAAATAATCTAAACTCTAGTATTATATTGGACGTGCTGTTGGATTTTGAGTAATAAAATAACGACAAAGCTGAGCAAAATGAAGTTGTGCGGATCCAGACATAAATGTTGTTATTTTATTTCCCATAGGGTCGATAAGGTAAGATAGGAATTCATTATAAAAACTCCATGGTTCTTTAAAAAGCTCTGGAATAAGGCATTTGCTATCGCTGAGCAAGCAATACTGCAAATATCCATGTTCTTTAAATTGCGCTAATTCTTTTACGCTTTCAGTACTTGCACAAATAATTTCAACATCCTGTTGTTTAAGCCATTTATATATATTATTAAGTAAGTATAAAAAACGTTGATATTCTGATGAGTTATTTATTTTATTAGCAAAGGCAATCAAACACCATTTGCCACGATAGTCGCTAAGCTTTATAAGTTTTCCTTCATGATTTGGTAATTCAAAATCAGGTGCTGGCGAACGATATTTTTCTGTTTTGATAGATGTATATTTTGTTTGGGTATTATATTTGTGCTTTTCAGATATATTCCGATGGTTAATAGCATGAATTATTATCTGGGAACACAGATCTCCAACACTTTTAGCATTAAGAATTTTTATCGCAACCCCATTTTTATCAAGAATAAACGTTGTATTAGCAGTTGAAAATATATCGTCGTAATTTATACAATATTTTTTTGAAATTGAACGATCGCGATCTAAAAGTATTGGGAATGTAATAAAATCTTGTTCCATAAAATCATTTGCTATTGGCTCTGTGCTAACACAAATGAGCATTATATTTTGCTCTTTAAGCCAATTGTAAATATTTGAAAGATAATGAATTAATAAGCATCGCTCGCTTATAATATCACTTTTTATAAAACAAATTATACACTTTTTTCCTAGATAATTACTAACTTTATGAGATACATGTTGCGCATCTGTTAGCTCGAAATCGATAGTTTCTTCAAGAAAATAATATGGCGTAGTTCGCATATTATCTCTAGCAATTGGTTGAGGAAAAATATAAATATAATTTATCAACCAAAAAGTAGCTATAAAAAATTCAACTATTTTTTTGTTTTCTATCACCACAAGACTTTCCTTTAAAGTTAGTAAAATTTTATTTAAAAACCTCACTCAAATATTCATTAATATTTTTTTCTTTGCTAGAAAAATTTATACCAATAAGAATAATTTTTTTTGATTTATCAATATAACGCTCAAAGTATTTTTTTTCTTTTATTTGATCTATAGCAATCTTAGCAGTTTTGTCTAGCTTGAACTCAATAATATAAATAAGGTCTATTGTTTCAATAGTTGCATCTATGCGACCTATATTAGTATTTATTTCAACATCGATAGTTGTGCCAATCATCATTAAAATGGTATAAAAAATTGATTGAAAATATTTTTCTTGATTAATTTGAATAGTATTTGGAATTTTTGCATAAACGCGCTTTATTTCTTCAATTAATTTATTAATATCACAAGCGCGAATAGCTTCCTGTATATTGTCAACCAATGCATTTACATCTGTCAATGACCACTGAGTCAAATATGTTAAAATTTGAGTAGATGCTCCTTCGGCCACTTCTTTGTTTGGGTATCCTAGCACATATTTTTGAGTAATTGGATTATATGACCTAATAGTAAGATACCCTGTTTGAAACAGTATCGTAATTAAAGGGATATGGAAAATATCAATAGTAGAAAGATCATTTTGATCTGCTGTCAATCCATCGATTGGTAATGCTGTATAATGGCTTATTTTGATTAAATCCAACAAGGCTTGCGGAGTTGCTGATTCAGACCAGTAATTTTTACATTCAGCTCTATCAATAAAATGTATTATAGAGTATGGACTATATATACAAGCAAGTCTACTTTCATCAAAATTTGGCAATTTATATGGTAGATCACTCCAAAAACGATATCCATTATACCATACGCGAAGTGATTTTCTCAGATCATCTAAAGAAATCTTTTTTAGAAATGCTATTCTTTCAAGGTGTTCGCTGAAAAAAAATAATATTTCTTTTTCTGTATACCCAACAAGATGTGAATATCTAGGATCCATAGAAATGTCAGTGAATTGATTCATTCCTGAAAAAACACTCGCTTTTGAGAACCTACTAACTCCTGTTACAAAAACAAATTTTAAATTCTCATCAAGACCTTTAATATAAATATAAAAATTTTTTAATATGTCTTGAAGTTCTTTTGCTTTTTTGATGTCATCCAAATGATTTATTATTGGATTATCATATTCATCAATAATTATAACAACATTTTGTTTGTATTTTTCTTTTAATAAGGCAACAATTTTTTTAAGCATTGCTCCTGGGGTAGTTCGAAGAATTTCTCCCAATTCATAAGATTCTGCAGCATCATTAAGAGAGAGCATAAGACTATCCTCTAGGGCTTTAGGCGTTACAGACGAAGTCATAGATAAATCTAAATGAATTACTGGGTATTTTTTCCAATCATATTGAGATTGAGTATCAATCCATAATCCTTTAAAAAGCTCGCGATTTCCTAAGAAAAGTTCTTTTAGCGTTGAGCATAAAAGCGACTTTCCAAAGCGACGTGGCCGAGCAAAAAAAATACAATTTTCTTGAATGAGTTTATAAATATGCTCGGTTTTATCAACATAAACACAATCATTATTTATAACTTTAGAAAATGTTTGCAAGCCAAGCGAAAGCTTTTTCATATATTATTCCTGTTATATCAAATTTTTTTTATTACTATTCCAACTTTAAGCCATTTGTTTAAGCTAATTTTAACAATGCCATTATTTATATACAACATTTTTTTCAGAACAATAAAAAATTACGGAATTTGTATCACAGTTATAAATAGATTTATTATTGCTTTGTTTTTGTTTTGATATAATTTTATTTTTGATAGTTTTCTTAAGCATATAGAATTTATATTTTCTTAAAAGTTAAAACAACTTAAATCAATACAGTGGACACATTTTAAATCCTTGAGGAATAAATTGTGCCGTAATCTAAAATCTCCCGATAAACAGGAGATAATTTTTCCGAACTTAGGTCTAAACCTAACTTTGGAAAAAATCTGCTGA
>Ga0209417_1002845_pt1 | contig 24990 bp, 22 predicted proteins | sample RifGroF2_FD_184002 | JGI IMG/M metagenome (GOLD analysis project Ga0209417, IMG submission 184002) | Groundwater microbial communities from Rifle, Colorado, USA - Groundwater F2 (SPAdes) (version 2) | ecosystem: Environmental > Aquatic > Deep subsurface > Groundwater | place: Rifle, Colorado... | reverse complement strand
AAACAAGAAGATTTAGCTATTTGCTAAAACTTCTTGCACATAAATATTTCTTGCCGCATAATTTGCCCTAAAATAAGGGATGGGGTATTTTATGCTCATATTGAAACAGGGGAGTTATATATGAGTTATTAAAATCAGAGGCTTACAAAAATTAATCGAAGTATTATATTAAAGAAGCCGTGTAATTTAAAATTACACGGCTTCTTTAAATATCAAATTTCTTATCGGTATTAATCCATTATTTCACAATCAACTTTTTGCTTGCAATATACTTATCTGATTTAAGTTGAACATAGTAAATTCCTTTGCTTACGTTTGACAAGACAACTTCTTGCTTAAAATTTCCTGTTTTATTATTTAATTGTTCGTTATAAATTATTTTTCCGGTAACGTCAGAAATAGTAATCTGAGTTTGTTGTAAATCTGCAAACGAAACAAGAATGCTAAATTCTCCTGAATTTGGATTCGGATAAACCAAAATTTGATCGCTAATATCTATTTCATTTACATTGATTGTGATATCTATTTCAGAAGTTGTTCCTTGACAACCAAACTCATCTTCGGCAATAACCGAAATAGCCCCAACTCCGGCAACGCCCCAAATAACCACAATGGAATCTACGTTTTGTCCCGACAGAATAGTTCCGCCATCAACAGTCCATGTGTAAGTATAATCGTTCACGTCGTTTACTGTATAAGATTCTTGTCCACCTGGAGTAACTAGAATATCACCAATAATTGTTGGTGTTTCAAAAACCTCTTCACAAGAATGTTCTATGATTCCTGTATCATCGAGGTTAGAAATTGATTGACTGTACGGTCCTTGTTGCGTTTTGTTGCCTGTATTAACATTACACACGCTTGGCTTCATGGCAGCAACTTGATAATAACTTGCGTCGGCTGGTGGTGTTAAATCGGTATAGGTAAAAATATTATTCGGAATCGTATCTATTATCTCTAATCCTGCCGAAGGCGAATATCGTTGAATTTCATACGACGAAAATTCAAAACCTTGATAATGATCCCAAATTAAATTTATAGTATTGCTGACGCCTAAATTTACCGTTAAATGCATTGTTTTGTGCATAAAACTCTTTTCAGTTTCGTTTCCACAACTGTCAACAGCTGAAATTTTGTATCTCCATGACCTTACTTCTGGGTCTGCATATAAATCGGTAAATACGCTCATTTCGTTATACAAAACATTTCCAATTAAATAATAAACCCCGCTTTGATTCGATTCTTTGTAAATATTGTATGAAGCGATTCCTTCTCCAACTGATTTTTCCCAAATAATTAAATTTTTGCCATTTGTAGTATCAACTGTAAGCATACAAATTTGAGGTGTTGTGGGCAAGGCTTCGCTTATTGTAATTGTTTCAGCAGCCGAACAACCATCGTTATCGGTAGCCGTAACAGTGTATGTTCCAACCGAAAGTCCTGAAATATCTTGTGTTGTTTGCCCCGACGACCACAAATAAGTGTATAAAGGCGTTCCGCCCGAAATTCCGATATTTATTGCACCCGAGTTTGAACTTGTACATGTTGCTCCGATAACCGATACAATGCTTATGGTTGGAGCTCCAACATTATTTATTATTATTGGTTCAACCTTTTGGCAATTGTAAGCATCGGTAACAGTAACGGAATAAATACCCGCCGATAAATTGCTTTCAATCGAATTTGTATTCCCCGACTCCCAAGCATAAATATATGGTGCTGTTCCGCCGGTAACGGCAACCACAGCAACCCCATCAGAGCCAGAACAAGAGGCATTTTCAATAATCGAATTAACAATAATTGCAGAAGGACCTGTAACGGTAAAATCCTTAACTACAATACAACTGTCGGCATCGGTTACCGTAAGTTGATAAACTCCTTTGTAAAGATTTGAGATATCTTGTGTTGTTTCTCCGTTCGACCATAAATATGTGTACGGCGTAACACCTCCTGTTACCAAAATATCAATTGCTCCACTGCTTTCGCCATAACAAGTGTTGTTTGTAACCGAAAGGGTCGTAATTGCAGGACCTGAACCAGTATTGGCGATATTTATAAAGCTTAGTAATCCACAGCCATTGTTATCAATAACATTTACAAAATGAGTTCCTGGAGACAAAGAACTATCGATTTGAGTTGTAATCCCATTTGACCACAAATAATAGTAAGGTTCTATTCCTCCAGTAACTGTTGCACTTGCGATGCCATCATTTGCTCCACAAGTCGAGCCACTGAGTTGTGTAAGAGTTACGGTTATTGCATTTCCAACCTCAACTATTTCGCTAGTAGCACATCCGTTTGCATCAATAACGGCTACATTATATTCGCCTTGTAATAAATTTTCAATCCCCGATGTTGTTTCTCCTGTTGACCAAGCATATGTAAAAGGCTCTGACCCTACCGTTACACTAACTGATGCTGTACCATTTGCCGAGTCACAATAAGCACCTTCGGTTGTAATTGATAATTCAGGCATACTATTTACATTCAACACAAAAGGCTCAAAATCGACACAACCTCCAAGTTGATTAATAATTAAATTAATAGTATGATTGCCCTCTGAATCGAATAAGTGTTTAAAACTTTCGTTTGGAATTGTTGAAACATAATCTTCGCTAAAATCGTTATCAAAATCCCATTTGTATGTGGCGGCAATCGTTACATTTGTTGAAGCATCAGTAATAATGGTGCTATCGCCCAAACATGTTGTTGAAAAAACGACATCAAAAATTGGAGTTTCACAATAAAATTCTTGAGCCCCAATATCAGGTGTTGAAGCATCTCTTGTAACTCCGTCAATATCCGTAGTAACTTCCGAAACGCCTATTCCTGCTTCGTCAAACAAGGCTTGACTTGTGTGCAAATCGGTTTCGCTATAAAATTTTGATTCCACAGAAATTGAATTCGCATCAAAAGTGCTGGTTGTTTGCCAATTTGCAAAGGAATTAATTGTTGCTCCTAAATATCCAAAATTTGATGTTGCAGCATATAAATTATTATAATCACACTCTAAAATACCAACTGAACTAGCTACATAAATAGCATAGCCCGCTCCTGTATTCGCAAAAATATTGTTTTTGATTCTATAATTTGTTCCACTTGCTAAATATAAGGTTTTACCAGTAGTTCCTGTGCTTGTTACCCACACACTATTGTGATATACGTTAATGTAGTCTGACGCTTCAAGATTTATCCCGACTGTAGAACTTGAGCCTCCCATAGTTACAAAATTATTAGCAACTAAAGCAGGATTGATTACTGAGCCAATACAATTTTTTAAGAATATTCCTTTTATGTCGTACTTGCAATAAATTTTATTCGAAGTGATTGTTATTGCATTTTTACAATCTTCGAGAACGATTCCGTAAAAGGTTCCACTTTCGTTATGAATTGTGTTTCCGTGAATGATTGGAGAATCATGATTTTCTAAATAGATTGCGTAATATGAAGTACTTTGTATGTCGTTGTTGATAATTTCTGTTCCTAGGCAGTAGTAATCTTCGCTATGCTCAAAATAAATTCCATATTCGCCCTCATGAAAATAGTTGTTTTTAATCTTAATATTTGAATTATTATCTAGTGAAGAATACAAAATACTAGTTGTCGAAGTATTGGTCGATAATAATCGACAATTGGTTATGTTTACATCGTGGTTTGCTCCATTCATATAGATACAACGAGCATAAGTTGGTCCGGTTGCAGAAAGAGTCAATTTATTCAATGTAACATAATCGGTATTATAAAGATTAAAAACATAATTTTGTTCTGTTGTTAAGGAATTGTAAAGTATCGTAACACTTGACGAATCGCCGTTTTCGGATTGAAATAGAATGGTATCTGTTTCGCTTGCACCCGGTATCTCGTAGAGCATTACATGCTCATTGTATGTTCCGGGACGGATATTAAATGTAACCGCATCGGAAATTCCATAATTGTTTAAGGCGAAAACGGCATCGCTAATGGTTGCAAAATCAGGAGAGGTTCCTCCAACTGTATATGTTCCTGCGAGAGGAATAATGGTTGATGTAAACTCATCTGCACCAATATCCGGTGTTGTAAGATTGCGAATATCTCCATCATAATCGTCTAGAATATCTGCAAGAGGAGTTCCTGCTCCATCAATAAAAGGATTGTTTGTGTGCATATCTGATGATGAAAGAAATCCTGGATAAACCGAAATAGAATTAACATCCGTTCCTGTTGCTGCTTGATAATCGGCAAAAGAAATTCGGTTGGTAGCATCAATTTTTGCAATATTATTGCCTGTAGTTAAAATATCGTTATAATCACTCTCGGTAACAGCTGTGCTCAAAGAGTTTTCGATAGCGTATCCATCTCCCATATTTACAAAAATATTGTTTTTTATTCGGATGTTAGAACCCGATTCATTTTTGTAAGCCGCACCGTAAGTTGTATGACTACTCTCAATATTAACTGTGTTGTAGTATATATCAACATTTGTTGTAGTATAAGTTCTAATTCCATAGGCATAACTAGAGCCGCCAATTTTTATATAATTGTTTGCTATCAAAGATTTTTTTGAAACCGTTCCCGTGCAATTTTTTAAATAAATTCCCCCATTCGGTAAGGTGGAGCTTATATTATTTTTCAAAACTTGGTTTTTTTCGTTGCAATATTGCAAGAAAATACCGTAAAAATAAATACTTAAACTATTGCTGATTGTATTTCCTGAAACAATTGAATTGTCGCAATATTGAAGCGTTACAGCATCGTGATAACAATCGGAGATAGTATTGTTTGCAATCTCAATCCCGCTAGAACGATACAACGAACTTCCAGTTAAATGTATGGCTGCTTTTCCATTATAAAAGGTATTTCCTTTTACTACAATGTTTTTAAAGTATTCACCCGACGAATAAATTATGTGATTTCCATCGTTTGAGCCATAAACGCCATTTAATATACATGCAACAATGCTATCGTTTGTTGCATTTCCTGTAAATTTAAAAATTGTTGAATACGTAGGGTCGCTCGTAGTAAACATTAGATTTTTAAAAGTTATATAATCTGACGAAGCCAAGCTTACAATATAATTGTTTGAAGAGCCGGCAAGGAATGAAATATCAACATTGTTTGGGTTTGCTGTTGTAGATTGAAAGGTAATTGTGTTTGCCGAACTGGCTCCTGCAATATTATAAATTTTGAATTGTTCGTTGTAACTTCCCGAATTAATATTAAAAATTACTAGACCACTAACTCCTACTTCATTCAAAGAATCAACCGCAGAATAAATGGTTTGAAAATCAGCAGAAACTCCCCCGATTTCGTACGTTCCATTTAATGGGCTTCCGACTCCGGTAAACTCGTCGCAGCCCATATCTGGTGTAACACTTCGAGGCTCTCCATCAATATCGAAAGCTACCGAAACAGATGGGTCGGCAATATTGTTGAGGCGAAAAGTTGAAGTATGCAAATCGGAAATTGATGCAAAAACAGGATTTACGGAAAGCGAGTGTACGTCCATAGCGTTGGTCGATTGCAATGTGGCTAAATCGGTAACATTTGTTCCCCAATAAGCCATAAAATTACCGGTACTGTAATAATTGTTATAATCACAGGTTGAAAATATGCTTGAGCCACTTGTATATATTGCAAAGCCTGAGCCAATAGAACTGAATATATTGTTTCGAACATCTAAGTTGCTTCCGCCTGTTGCTCTGAAAGTAGATACGGTTGAAGATGAGGCCGATAAATGTACGCTATTGTGATAAATGTTTTGATACGAACTTCCTTCAATTAACATTCCATTTGCCGTAGAAATGCTTCCGCCTAACCAAATAGCATTGTTTACAACACTTCCTTTTTGGCTTATATTTCCATCGCAATAGTAAAACTGTATTCCATAAATCCCTGTCGAAATATTGATAACATTGTTTGAAACATTTATATTTTTATCACAATATTCCATGTAAATTCCTATAGCATCGGTGTTGTTCAAATCAAATGTATTGTCCGAAATTTCTATTGCATCTTGATTTACAACATAAATTCCATAATAATTTTGATCGACAAATTGGTTGTTTGTAATTATGTTTCCCGACGATAAACCCATCGAAGAATATCCTTTTAATTTAATACCGTAACTTCCGTTCGTGAATACATTGTTTTGAAATGTATTATACTCATCGGTGGTATTATTGGTATATACCAAAGAAAAAGTATCGTAATATCCGGTTGTTGAAATTCCTTGAATTCGGCAGTTTTGAAAGGTATTATAACTAGAAGCCGCAATCATATTTATTACGCGACCATACGATGCATTACTTGCCATTATGGTTAACTTGTCGAAAATTAAATAATCAGCTCCATTTAGTTGAAGCACATAATTGTTTGTTGATGTAGCATTGTCGTTTTTTAGTGTTACCAATGTTGCATCTAAACTTTGTGATTGAAACGTAATTGTATTTGTAGCACTGGCTCCTGTAATTTGAGAAATCACAACTTGCTCGTTATATATCCCATTTTCGACATTAAATACTATCGGAGCTGAAACGCCCTCAGTTGACATATAACTAACGGCAGCTGAAAAAGTAGCAAAATCAGCAGCTCCACTGGCTCCGATTATATAGTTTCCTGCCATTTGAGCCGAAGAGTTTATCCAGAAAAATAAGATTCCAACGAATACATAAAGAGCTTTCATATGATTTTGTTTTATTAATTGCTAAGTATAGATTAACGAAAATAAGACTTTGATATGAATTTTTATAAAAAATTTGAAAAGAATTTTATAAAAGGGCAGAATTGTAGGATTAAAATTTAAAAAATGATTTGAAATCTTGAAATCACAATTTGTTGCATCAAGTTGGTGTGGCACGAGAAAACAAATAGGTTTTAACATTCCAAGTAAAAAACAATCTGCGATTTGGTCGTATAATCTTCTCAGACAATTCTTTTTTTAGCGTTTGCTAAATTACAAAGGAAAAAATAAGATTTTTTTGCTAAATTATTTGGACAACAACCAAACCGATAAATCTTTATGTTTGGTTCGAAGTTCTGAAATTTCGTTGTTTGCTTCAGCTTTTGAACTGAATGTTTGAATCGAAATTCGGTATCTCGATTTGTCTTCACTAATTATTTGAGGATTAAATCCTTGTTTTCTTAGTACTTCTAAATGGTTTTCAGCTTGTTTCAATACCGTAAAACTACCAGCAATGATATAAAAGTTCCCTCGCTGCACACTTGTTATGTTTAGAGGTTCAACAATAGATTCATTCGGTTTTGTGGGTTCTTCGATTAGCATAATGCTATCGGTTTTTTCTTCAATCGCTTCTACTATATTGGCTTCTGCTTCTTGGTAAAATAAAGCTGACTTTTTATCGGTTTTTTGTTCTATTAAATCTCCGATTTCTTTATTTTTGGTATTCGTAATTTGAGGTAAAATAGAAGCTTTATCAATTAATTGTTTCTCGTTGATGTTCGATTTAAAGGGAATAACTGTTAGCACTAGCATTACGGGGATTGAAATCAAAGCCTTTCGAACAAAATTTTTGTTAATCGAAATACGTACGGTTTCTTTATCCGAATGTTTTCTTAAAACTTGTGTTGGATCATCTGAATTTGTTAGTTCGGGAAAGCTAAAAGACGAAAGACCATAAGAAGAAATCAGGTAATTTTTCGATAAATCGGGAATGAATTGTAAAATAGCTTCTTCCTGTAAATGAAATGCTCCAATGTCTTCAATCAAAAAACTCCCCTGCTCTTTTAATCGATAATTTAATTCGTGTACAAAATTTTCGACATTTAATCGAGCTTCAGAATATGAAATATTTTTTCTTTCGGCAATATAATTAATCAATAAGCCATCGTTACGTTGCAGATTTTTATTAAAAAGGACTGACTTTGACGGAGGTAAAAATAATTTTCCATTTCGTACAATCGTATTTTGAGGATTGCTTACAAAACCTCCGAAATTAGGAATAATTACACATTCGTGTTCAAACAGCAAATCGCCTAAAAGTTTCGATATTTCGGTATAATTATTCATATAAGCAAAGATAATTATTCTCCTAAAACCACGATTCTTTTATTATTAACACAATTATAACAAATGTTGTTTATAAGTTTTTTATTTGTTGATTTTGACACAATTAAAATTTAAAAAACATGTTAAGAATAAAATCATTTAGCTAATTTCGCAACATTAAAAAATCATACAAAATGGAAGAAATCAGAATGGTTGACCTAAAAGGTCAATATTTAAAAATAAAAAATGAAATTGATAAAGCCGTTATTGATGTTATTGGATCAACAGCATTTATTAATGGTCCGGAAGTAAACGGCTTACAAAAAGATTTAGAAAAATATTTAGATGTCAAGCATGTCGTTCCATGTGCAAACGGAACCGATGCACTTCAAGTTGCACTTATGGCATTAGATTTACAAGCGGGAGACGAAATTATTACAACAAACTTTACCTTTATTGCAACGGTTGAGGTAATTGCTTTATTGGGTTTAAAACCTGTTTTGGTTGATGTTGACCCTCAAACATACAACATAAATCCTGACGAAATCGAGAAAGTAATAAATAAACGCACAAAGGCAATTATTCCTGTTCATCTTTTCGGACAATGTGTTGATATGGATAGAATTATGAGCATTGCGAATAAACATAATTTGTATGTAATTGAAGACACTGCACAAGCAATAGGTGCCGATTATATTTTCGATAATGGAAGTAAGAAAAAAGCAGGAACAATTGGACACATTGGTTGCACTTCATTTTTTCCTTCAAAAAATTTAGGTTGTTACGGCGATGGTGGAGCAATTTTTACCAACAACGATAAGCTTGCCGAAAGATTACGTTCAATTGTGAATCACGGCATGAAAGTCAGATATTATCACGACGAAATAGGCGTAAATTCACGCTTAGATAGTATTCAAGCAGCAATTTTAAAAATCAAATTAAAGCATTTAGATGAGTACAACACAGCTCGCATAAAAGTTGCCGATTTTTACGATGCTGCATTTAGCAAATATTCTCAACTACAAACTCCCAAAAGGTTCGAAAAATCGTCTCACACATTTCATCAATATACCTTGGTTACAAAAGGAATCGACAGAGTTAAACTGCAGACGTATTTGCAAGAAAAGAAAATTCCAGCTATGATATACTATCCGGTACCATTGCATTTGCAAAAAGCTTTTGAAAAATTCGACGACAAAAATAAATCGTTTCCGATTACTGAAAAACTTTGCGAAACGGTGATTTCTTTGCCTATGCACACCGAGTTGAGCAACGAGCAACTTTCGTATATAACCAACAATATCATTAATTTTTTAGAAAAATAAAGTTTATAAACCCAAAATAGTTTGCATTCTGATAAATTCAGAAAACAATGGAGCTTCTATCAATAGAAGCTCTTTTGTTTTTGGGTGTACGAGTTTTATCTGCTGAGCATGAAGCAACATGCTAGTCATGTCCCATGTTTCTTTAAAAAGTTTATTTTGTTTGTTGCAACCATGCGGACGGTCGCCAATTATAGGATGTCGCAAGTGATTGCAGTGTTTACGAATTTGGTGCATTCTTCCGGTTTTTGGAAATGCTTCGATTAACGAATATCTTGAACTTACGTGTTTTCCAAAAGCAACTGGAATCTCGTTTCTTTTTATTGCTTTAAAATAGGTTATAGCTTCTTGTTTTTTCCCCGAATCGCTTATCAGAGGATAATCGACCAATATTTCATCGGGAAAAAATCCTCGCACTATTGCCAAATATCGCTTTTCGATTTGGTGATTGATAAAATCTTGTTGGAGTAGTTTTGCTGTTTCTTTGTCAAGAGCAAAAATCAAAACGCCCGAAGTTTTTTTATCAAGCCGATGAACAGGATAAATATATTTTTTAATTTGATTTCGAAGAATCTGTAATACAAATTGGTCGTCTTGAGTTGCAATATACGTACGGTGTACAAGTAAACCTGTTGGCTTGTTTACGGCTACAATATAGTCGTCGAGGTATAATATTGTTAATTCGATGCTTTCCAATGAAGCAAAGCTACGAAAAGAAATTTAGTGTGATGAATAATACCAATTCTATTTCCATATGACACATATGTGATTTTTTAGATTCCCTTTTTCAAGGGAATGTGCCTCAAAAACTAACACATACCGGCAAAAGCGGGTATCTTATTTTTAAATTGTATTGGTCAGATTGAATCGTAATTAGTATAAAATAGTTGATGTATTTACGCAATAAACGAAATTAATCGAAACAGCAGAGAAATTATCGAAGATTTTAATATTTTTGACCCCGATTTAATAATGTACAATTTAGGCATCAGTTAAAGATATAGTTGATATGTGCATTAAAATCAACATTGGTTAATATTTATAGTTTTTTATGAAGCGTATTAAAAATTTCTTCCGTATTCTTTTTAAATGGATTTTAAGAATAATTATCGGTTTTTTTGTATTAAGTATTTTATCTGTCGTGTTATTTCGATTTGTTCCAGTTCCTTTTACTCCTCTTATGATTATTCGAGTTGTTGAGCAAACATTTTCTTCAGAAAGAGATGTAAAACTAAGTAAAGATTGGGTTTCTCTCGACGAAATTTCTCCTAACTTGGTTATGGCTGTGATTTCGTCAGAAGATCAAAACTTTATGACTCACTCAGGCTTTGACTGGGAGGCAATCATAAAGGCTTATGAGGCAAATAAAAAAGGAAAAAAAGTAAAGGGGGCAAGTTCTATCAGCCAGCAAACAGCAAAAAATGTGTTTTTATATCCTTCGCGCTCGTATATCAGAAAAGGATTGGAAATGTATTTTACTTTTTTAATCGAAACCATTTGGAGTAAAGAACGAATTATGGAAGTTTATTTGAATGTAATTGAAATGGGAGATGGAATTTATGGTGTAGAAGCGGCTTCGCAATTTTATTTCAATAAAACGGCGAGTAAACTTAGCAAACCTCAAGCAGCACTTATTGCAGCTACGCTTCCAAATCCATTGAAATGGAAACCGACACGTGTAACAAAATTCATGGGAAAACGACAAGCATGGATTCTTAAACAAATGAATAATATTGAACAGCCTGAATTTTTGAAAAAGGATAAAAAAGAGTAGAGAATTTTACCTATTTGCCAAAAAATACACCGTTTTTGTTTCGTCGAATTTTATGTCTATCATTTGTAATACCATCAAATTAAGTATTACATCTTCGGCTGTTTTGTTGGTAATTTGGGCAATTTTACAAAATTTTGAAATACTTATTTCTTTGTTTTCGTGCAAATAATCAATCAATATTTTTTCGCTACGAGAGTATTTAATAAAAATCGGTTTTTCTTGTTTTTGCATTTTCCAAAATCGTAAAAGCATCGTACTTGCAAGTATATTTTGGTCGGCTACACGGACGTAAATAAGCCATTTTCCACTTTCATCTTGACAATAATGTTTTTCGTTTTCGTTTTTCTCAACATCAACTTCCAGCACAGTTTTGCCTTCAATTTTCCATGATATAACTCGGAACTTAACTTCAGGCTTGCAATACATACTTGATGCTCCTTCGAGCATGTAATATTCTTCGTCGGAGCGAACTCCTGCAATTTTTCCATTATCTTTTACGCCTATTAATAGCTTTCCGCCATCGGTATTTGCAAATGCAGCTAGAGTTCGAGCGATTTTTCGTGAATCGCTAATCTCAAATTTAAAATCAAGTTGTTGATGCTCTCCTTGTTTTATTAGATTAAAAATATACGAACTCATGCAATAATTATCAATTGTTATTTAAGAATTTTTGTTGCAATATATTTGAAATGTTTTATAAAAACGAAATGTAATTTTTTAAGACCACAATATTATAACCCCCCTTTTTGCCAACGAATTATCTGTATTTTGAACTAGCAAATTGGCTTTACAAAATTTTGATATGCTTGTTAAAGCGAATTTAAAAAATAACGCACCTGATATGTAATCTGCGTCACCATCAATAAATGAAAAAATTGTTACTCTTCAATTTTATATAATAAAAAAAGAAGCAACAATGTTGCTTCTTTTTTAAACGCTAGGTTTATTCTAGAAATTTAACCAATAAATTGTCAATATCGTAAGGAATATATGGTTTTAAGCCCGATAAACTTAAATTGCTAAATCCGCTAGGAGTGCTAGGCATATTTGAAACACCGCAAGAAACAAAGCCTGTTTCGTCGAAATATGCTGGAGCATGTGTGTTTTGTAAATAATAATTAAAAATTGCTTGAATCGTATCGTTGCCCCACTCAGTAATATATGGATCGTAAACAGAGTGTAATTCGTTATTTAATACGCTATAAATCGAATAATCTTCAAACATATTGGTTGTGTCTTGCAAATTGCATGTTGCCAAAGCAACTTTTGCAGTAGCAATATCTGAATCGGTAAAACCTTGAGCAACAAAAGCCCAATTTAATCCTTCGGTGTATGTTGAATCAACTAAACGAGCAATTGGGTGGTTTGAGTTTCCAAAAACATCAATGGTTGTTCCATTTTTTCCAGCAAACATTTTAAGATTATTGATTGAATAATTTTCAACGATTGGCCAGCCCGAAATTTGAACAATCATATGATTTTCGTAGCCCATATCTCCAGCTTCGCTGTATTCAACTTGATACATTACATTTTGTAGTGCTTCGTTTTCGTTTCTGTTCATGTCGTATGGATTTAAGGTTGCAATTCCTACAACAGGGTCACGATTCCATAAAATTTGCATAGCAGTGTCGCCATCTTCGTCTTGCATCAATAGTGCGTATTCCCAAGTTACATCGTTAATCGAAACATTTTCAGTTACTGCAACATCTTTTGTTCGTCCATCGTCGTCGCTTACAAATGAAAAAGTCATAGCCTCGTCGATTCCGTGTGTTGCAATAGCTTGCATGATTTCGCTTACAACATCTGCCGAAAATTCTCCAATGTGAATGAAGGTTCTAAGGTTTTCGTAAATTTCGTTTCCTTGAAGAGGAGCATCCGATGTGCTTTTTTGTAAATCGGTCGAGCTAATTGATTCGGGTATGTCAACTTTGAATTTCGATGGCATTATATTCGTCGTTTTGTTATCATCATCGTTGTCGTCGTCTTTTTTACAACTGTTTAACAGAACGGCAATGCTTAAAAAGGCTAATAAAAAATACTTCATACTTCTTTGTTTTTTAGTTATTTATAAAAAATTCAATCGATAAATTATAGACGTCGATAGGTGCAAAAGGTTGCATTGTCGAAATATCCAAAATATTGAACTCTGTGCTTGGAATGTTTTCAGTTCCACTAGCAACAAATCCTGTTTCGCCAAAATATCCAGGAGCGGTTGCGTTAAATAAGTATGCCGAAATGGTTGTTGAGTCGGTTACTCCAGCGTAAGTAAGTGCGTTTTGTAAAACATTGTAAATAGAATAATCGTTAAGAATATTTGAACTTGTTGTGCATAATGCATCGGGCAAACAAATTTCAGCAACGCCGATATTCTGAACGGCATCGGCTTGAGCCACAAAAGCCCAGTTTATTCCATTTCCTGTTGAGGTCATTTCTACTCCAGGATGAAAAGAGTTTCCGTAAACGGTAACAATGTCGCCTAATTTTCCGACAAACATTTTTAGATTCTTCGCATAATTTTGTTCGGTTGAATCGAGTCCTGTAATTGAAATAAGCATGTAGTTATCGTAATCTTCGTTGTCTTCGCCAAATTCTATTTTGTACATAGCATCGGGATTTTGGGTATAATCGTAATTCATAATGCTTGGTTTCATTATTACAACTCCTTTAAGTGGTTCGATGTTCCAAAAAACCTGAATGGCATTGTCTTCGCCATCAAAACAATCGAGAAAGTAGTCCCAAGTTTGGTCGTTATAAGTCTCGTTTGCAACAACAGTCAAATTTTTTTGTCTTCCGTCCTCGGCAACATAATTTGCTTGGGTTGGCTCGGTAATTTCGATGTCGGCAATTGATTTAACAATTGCTTCAACAACTTCGGCAGAACTGGCTCCAAGAAAAATAAATACTCGCATCAACTTATAAATTTCAGCTCCTTTTATTGTGTCGATGTTTAATGCGTTTATGCTTTTTTGTAAATCGACCGAACTTATTGATTCGGGTATTTTTACAGTTATTTTATCGGGCATAATGCTTTTCTTTTCTTCTGGAATCGGTTCGTCTTTACATCCGATTGCCAAGCTAAAGAATACGGTAGCTAAAATAAATGTGAGTTTTTTCATATTTTTTAAGTGTTCGTTTTAAACAAAGTTACAATAAAAATTATGCAAGTCAAACAGATTTTCATTTGTAGTTGCTAACTTCAACAAGCAGTTTACACAAATTAAATCAAATTTCATAAAATATTCAAGAAAAGAGAATGAACCATCCCCTCTTTCATAATTTTTTTTGTTGGTGAATACATCACAGTTTTTCGGAAAAAATAACGAAAAAATTGATTGTAAAACCTGCGGTGGGCGTCCACGAAATTGTGAATTTTTTCGCTAAACTTATTTTAACAACAATTTACAATATGGATGGTAATCACCTTTAATTCCGATAGGAGTTGCATTACGTATGTTATAAACGGTTTCTACCGATCGTTTTGTTGTATCAATTGAGAAACCATTTCCATTTAAGATTTGTTTGTAACTTTCGGTATGCAAATTATCGAATCCATCAGAAAATTGAACTTCTTTTCCATCAATTGTTAATGAGCGATAAGTGGTTTGTTTTTTATTTCGTATTTCTTCGGGAATATCATTATTATCAATACTTAAAAACCAACGTACACGGGCATTTTCAAGTTCCAAAAATCCAGCGGCTTTATTTGTATTTAAGTAATGTACAATGTTTTCCTGAACATTTCCGAAAATAAGTGTAAGCATATCGAAAAAATGAATTCCAATATTTGTAGTAACTCCTCCCGATTTTTGAATGTCGCCTTTCCACGAAAAGTGATACCATTTTCCGCGACTTGCAATATATGTTAGGTCAATATCGTATTTTTTGGTCTTTTTTTCTGATGCGATTTGCTCTTTTAAGTTCAAAATTGCAGGATGAAGTCTTAATTGTTGAATGCAATTAATTTTTCTTCCAGTTTCTTTTTCGGTTTCAATTAAGGCTTCAATATTCCATGGATTCAGCACAACGGGCTTTTCACAAATAGCATCAGCTCCGGCACGTAAGGCAAAGCGAATATGCGAATCGTGCAAATAGTTTGGTGAACAAATCGAAACGTAATCGGTTTTTATATTGTTTCTTTTTAGTTTTTCGATATGACGGTCAAATCGTTCATATTCATAAAAGAAATCCGCATTTGGAAAAAAACCATCTAAAAAACCGACATTATCGAATTTATCCATAACGGCAATTAAGTCGTTTCCGGTTTCTTTGATTGCTTGAACGTGTCTTTTGGCAATGTATCCGCCAACTCCTAAAAGAGCAAAATTTTTCATCTGTTTATAATTTGATTACCACGTCGTTTTTAATAAAATATTTTTCGTTGCTTTCGCTGCATATAGCTATTCCAGCGTTATCGAATTTTAATTTTTGTCCGAATTCACTCATCCATCCAGTTTGACGAGCTGGATTTCCTACAACAAGAGCATAGGCTTTAACGTCTTTGGTCACAACCGCTCCTGCTCCAATAAAAGCAAATTGTCCGATTTCAATTCCACATACAATCGTTGAGTTTGCTCCAATAGTTGCTCCTTTTCGCACAAAGGTTTTTTTGTATTCTTGTTTTCGATTAACAGCACTTCGCGGATTGATAACATTTGTAAAAACCATCGATGGCCCTAAAAAAACATCATCTTCGCAAATTACTCCGGTATATATCGAAACATTGTTCTGTACTTTAACGTTGTTTCCTAGAACAACATCGGGCGAAACCACAATGTTTTGTCCTAAATTACAGTTTTCGCCAATCGTACAATTCGACATCACATGTGAGAAATGCCAAATTTTTGTTCCTTTTCCAATTACACAATTGCTATCGATAATAGCTGTTTCGTGAGAAAAATATTCTTTCATCTGTTTCTTTATATTAATTTTTTAAATTGTCAGATGGAATACGACATAAATAATCATTTGCGTTTTGTATGCAATTAATTGCTTATGGCTATTTCATTTTATTTTACGCTCGCTTGTTTTTCTTTAATTTCGTTTACAATAACCGTTTGATTTTCAATTTCTTTCGTCTTATCTGTTTGCGATTTTTCGTTGGTTTTAATATCTTCTTCGGCTTGAAGAATTTTTGCTTTATAGTCTTCTATACTTTTTTGTAAATTTTCTTTGTCTTTTACAAGCTGTGCTGCCTCTGACTGAAGTTTTTCAAGATTTTTTTCTTGTTCTTTAACCTGTTCTTTAATTGCTTCTTTTGTTGTTTCAACAGCAAAATCATAGATTACTCTTTCTGCGGTTTTGTACTTATCTGGGTGCGAAGACGAGCTTAAATAAGCTCCTCCTAAGTCAATCGCTACAACCAAATTAAAATCCCCATCTTGATTTTTTTCGGTAACAGCATACACATCAACGGTGTTTGGTGATAAATTTTTAATCAACGCATTGTCGGCAAAAACTTCTTTTTTCGAAGATACTTTTGCGTCGTAATCTTTCATCAATTTTTTCCACTGTTTTAAAATCAAATCTTCATCTGCTTCATAAATGTTAACGACTAGCGAGTTTTGATTCCCGCTAACGAAGCTGAAATTTTTTTCCGAAACTACAATTTTTCGCTGTGCATTCGATATTCCAAAAAATATTCCGATAAACAATGCTGATAAAATAATTTTATTCATGACTTAAGTATTAGTTTTAAACTTTTGATATTCCTCCAGAAACAATAAATTTCATAATTTCAGATGAATTTGCATTAATTTCTTTGACGTTTTCGGCTGGCACAATATATAATTCACCTGAAAATGCATAAGAGTGAGGAAAATATACAGCTACTTTCTCTCCCTCAACTCCAATATCTTTTAAACTTTTTTGTGTTACAAATCCAAGTTTTTCTAAATTACTTACATTGTTAACTCTGACAATAACTGGTTGACGAAACTTTTTCTCATTGCCAACAAATGCTGAAAGCAAATCTTTTATAGAAGTATAAATAATTTTTATAATAGGCGTTTTAAGAATCATTCTGTCGAAAAATGCGGTAATTGGTTTTGAAATAAATGCTTTTCCAAAAAAACCAAGCGTTGTGATTAAAACAATGATTATAATTATGCCAAGTCCTGGGTATTTACTGAAGGGTAAAAGTCCATCGACAAATGTAAATAGCGAATAAATGATATAAATCGTAAGTCCGATAGGAGCCGAAAGGAGCAATCCGTGCAAAAAATAATTCATTAACTTTTTCATACAAGTAATTTTTCTTTTTGGGTTAAACTTGAAAAAACTAAATCGTATGAATCATCAATCCACTCGTAAAGCTGTTTCGTTTTTAATTCAGCGTCAAACATTACTGTATTCCAATGTTTTTTGCTCATATGGTATCCAGGAACAACAAAGTGATAACGTTCACGAATTTCGATTGCTTTTTCGGAATTACACTTTAAATTTATTCCCCTTTTTTTTTCTAAATCTAACAAGGCAAACATCTTTCCTCCAACTTTAAAAACAAGCGTTTTGTCATCAAACGGAAGATCTTCGGTTGCTCCTTTTTTCGACAAACAATATTTTCTTATTTCTTCGAGTTCCATTTAGTGTATTCTTAATTCACAAATTTAAGATTTTAAAAGTTAGGAGCAAAAGCATTTTCAATATGATTTATTTTCATTTCTTTTTCATTTTGAATAATTGATATTATGTCGAAACGAACATTTTTGTCGATATTATATTTTTCAATATACTTTTCGGTGGCATCAATCAAAAATTTTTGTTTTTTGCGACTTACCGAATTTTCAGGCTCTTGAAAATAATTCGAAGTTCGTGTTTTAACTTCTACAATTATAAGTTCGAGGTTATACTCTGCAATTATATCAACCTCTTTATGGCTCGAATGCCAATTTCTTGCAAGAATTTTATATCCTTTTTTTTCTAAATATTCGATGGCTATATTTTCTCCCGAAAACCCTTTTTCTAAATTTTTCATCACTAAAATATATTATTTTGTCAAAAATGTAACTTTTTTGAATTTCAAACGTAATAGGGATAAATTGTTCTAAAAAATTTTATGTTAAAGTTACATTTTATATTCGCATTTCTACTATCCTCATTAATCTTGGTTGCACAGCCCAGCGACAAGCTTGATGTTAATGCCGTAAACTCATCATTGTCATTTGAAGGAAAGATAGATTATATTCAAAAATCGATAAGCGATACTTTGCACTATACGTACTTTGTAAAAGGGCGAAAAGTTCGTGTTGATTTTTACGAAGGAAAAAAAACTGAGAACAGTTTTCTTTTCGATTTAGATAAGCAAACAATTGTTGCGTTAAATTCCGCTGAAAAAACATTCATGAATATGCCAGTTAAGCCTATTCAAAAAATTGATGAAAAAGATTTAACTATCATTAAATCAACAAATAACAAAACAATTAATGGTTACAAGTGTTTTCAATGGAGAGTAAAAAGTAAATCGCAACGAACCGAGGTTTCGTATTGGGTTGCAAACGATAATTTTGATTTTTTCGAAGATTTTTTAAGGTTATGGAATCGTTCTGAAAAATTGTCGTTGTTCTTTTTGCAAATCCCTAACAATGCAGGTTATTTCCCGATGTTGTCTGTTGAGATGAGTTTGTTGCGTGACGAAAAAATGCGACTTGCTGTTGTTACCGTAAACAAACAGAAAGTAGATCCAAATCTTTTTGCAATTCCAAAAGGATATAAAAGTTATAATCAGTAAGTCTTAAATCTTTACCGAACACCCACCGTTATTTATCGCAAGTGTTATTTTTTTACCCAAAATTAGTGCGTTGTTTTGTGAGGTATGCCCAGCTGGAAAATCGAAACAAACTGGAAAATTGTAGTTCTTAACCGCATCAAAAATAATTTCATACGCATTTTTACCAAAAGGGCTTTTGTTGTCTTGCATATCCGACATACTTCCAATAATTAAGCCTTTAAGATTTTCGAAAATTCCGCCAAGTTTAAAGTTCATCATCATTCGGTCGAGATGATATAAATATTCGCTTAAATCTTCTATAAATAGGACCTTATTTTTGTAGTTCAAATCAATATTTGTTCCTCGAATGCTATATAAAACTGATAAATTTCCTCCAACTAATTCTGCCTTTGAATTTCCAATTCGATTAAGTTTATTCAAGGGGATTTTATATTCATTTTTTATTCCGAATAAGCACGATTTAAGAGTTTCAATATTTGAATTTGTTTCGGGATATTCAGGAAAATTTACGGGCATAGTCGAATGAATGCTCGCTGTACGAAGATTTTTGTTCAAAAAAGAATGAAAAATAGTTATGTCGCTAAATCCGACAATCCATTTTGGGTTATTATTAAAGTTTGACCAATCAAGTTTTTCAAGCACCCTCACACTGCCATATCCTCCACGCGAGCTAATAATTGCTTTAATGCTATTATCATCAAGCATTTTTTGAAAATCAGCCGCTCTCTGTTCGTCTGTTCCTGCAAATTGAAAATGAGACGATTTTGCGAATTCTCCAACTTCAACGTTTAACCCCCAAGAGTTAAATATTTTTTCAGCATTATCGATGTGTTTACTTTCTGCTCTGCCAGCCAAGGAAACAATTCCTATTTTATCTCCAACTTTTAAGAATGTAGGTAGAATCATTTTTTAGAATCTATATCTTATCCCTACCTTCATTCCATACGAATTGTATTTTTGAAGATAGGCTATTTTTTCGGGATATATCGAATTAATTGTTTTTCTAAAATAAGGCTCTGCTAGTAAACTAAATTTATTGTTGAGTTTATAAGCAAAACCTACAGCTAATGCAAGCGAAAATTGAGTTTGTACAAATTGTCTTTTATCGTCAATTGAGACATTGTCGGTCAATATTCTTTTATCCATGGACAAGCCTTGTGTTTTGTACAAAATTCCTGTTATTAAACCTCCTGAAACGGTACAACTGTATTTTTCTTTTTCAAATTCAAATCCAAACATTAATGGAATTTCAACATATCGATATTTATTTCGTTCTTTAAATGTGTTCAGCGTTTTAATTGTATCGTAATCAACAACTAAAACTGAGTCGTAGGTCGAAACCCAATTATATTCAACAAAATAAACATATGATGTATCTCCAACCATTAAAGAATCCATATTCAAATACGAAATCGTATCTTTTTGCATATATCCACTATTTTGATACGTAAAATAATGCAAGGTGTCGATATATGCTGCATTTACTTTGTAATTGTATGTTTCCCCAATCTCCGATACACTTAGACCGCTACTTATAACAATGTTGTTAATTTTATAGTTTAGATTAAGTCCAGCGGAGTAATGTAAAACAGGGGTTTCCACTTCATTTCGAGCCTCAATATATCGCTGATTTTCTTTGTTTTGAGTAAAAAGAATACTATTTGAAACAAGTGGTCCACCATATAAATCTAAGCTCCATTTTGAATTTTTTCGAATGATTGGATTGCCCAAATAATTAACGCCCAACGTATCGTCATTAAGTTGATATACGTTTTTGTTAATTTGAACGTCGTTTAGCAAGAATGCTCGGCGTTGGTCAAACTTATTAATGCTTGTATTTTCCGCATGAAAAATTGTTGTTATTTCTTGGGGTTTTTCTGATATTTTTTCGTGAGAAATTATTGTATCGAATTTAGAAGTATTATTTAATGTAATCGGTTTTAGAACGATTGATTTGCTAGCAACAATCGTATTATTTTGGGCTGTGCTTTCATCGAAACGGATGATTTCTTCTCTAGCCATGACTTCAACATCATCTAATTCAGATTGATTTTCACTAATTTTTTCGGGCTGAATGGTATGTCCCTCGATATAAATATTTGTTTGCTTTTCGTTTGCAACAATTTGTTTTACCGAATTTAGAATTGTTTCTTGCGGATAGAAAAAATATGTTGCCGTAATCGACAGGAGTAAACTCAGATAATAAACATTGAATTTAGCAGGATTAAACATCAAAAACTGACGAAGCCAAAGTTTTCGTGCAATACCAGCCCAAGCTCCGGCGCTAACCGAAATAGAACTTGTGCTTACAAGATTATTGAAGTATGTTCTAAAATTCGACAACCAAATTCTATTGTCAATAGTATTCCACACTCTATCAGTTGGAACGACTTCCAAATCTTTAAACTTTTGCTTATATAAATCTTCTATATTTTTGAAATTCTTATCCATTTACTAATTCCAATCGTCTTACTTCACTTAATTCAACCAATTTTTTTTGCAACATTTTTTTCGCTCTCGAAAACTGCGATTTAGAAGTTCCTACATCTATATCCAAAATTTCTGCAATTTCTTTGTGTTTATATTCTTCAATCACATACATATTAAAAATTACTCTATATCCATCGGGTAACTCATTGATGAGCTGCATCAAATCGTTCATCGAATATTCGTAATCAGGTTCTTCTTCGTTTGCAATTTCTTCGCTAACATTTTCAACTTCTTCGTGATAATAATATTTTAAACTATTTCGATAATTTGAAATAGCTGTGTTTATCATTATCCTTTTTAACCAACCTTCAAAAGAACCTTCGCCTTTAAATTGTTTAATGTTCGAAAATATTTTAACAAACCCTTCTTGCAAAACATCCTCTGCTTCTTCTCTGCTCTTTGAATATCGCAAGCAAATAGCAAAAAGCACTGGAGAAAACTTATCGAATAGCATCTTTTGAGCTTTTCGATTACATTTTATACAGCCGGCTATGACTTCGCATTCGTTAAACATACTGTTCAAACACTGGTTTAAGACTATAATTTAAAAAAATGGTTGCATTCAAATTAATACGAAAGGTACAAAAAAATGTAATAAATATCAAGTTAATTGGTTTAAAATCAAAAATAATCGAATTATATAATTCCTTTTATTGAGGATTTTTTAATTTTGTATCAAATCAATAAAATAAACAAAATATGAAGAATTTTATATTTATCGCACTTGCAAGTATGTTGCTTTTTTCGCTTGCTTGTAATAATACTGGCTCTGAAGACAAAATACCCGACGCAATTGAAGAGCCAAAAGACTCTGTTATTTCGGTAGAAAACGTAAAACCAAAAAATGTAAACATTGAGGTTTATAATTTTTATGCAAATAAGCGAAGCAAAGAGTCTGTTGCAATTGGCGAAAATGCAAAATCGACTTTATCTGAAAATTTTAAGGCAGAAATGGAAGTCGGAAAAGTAAAATATATTGAGCTTAATTTTGAAGAATCAACGAACCAAGAGCTTGTTGCTAAATTTGAAGTTAAAAATCCGGGCTTATTCATTCTTTCGAAAATCGACGGAGAGGAGATTATTGAAAATTTAACCGAATTCGCATTTATGACAGCAATTGACGAGCCCGATGTTTACAAAGAAGCAATTGTTACGAATATTTCCGATAAATTTTCAAACTAATCAACGCATGAAAACAATATTTTTAACCATCGTTTCTTTTTGTTTTTCTGCTTTTGCATATACTCAAGAAACAAATACAGTTGTAACAGACAACCCCAATGCTCCGGAAATTTCTTTCGATAAAGAAGCACACGACTTTGGTAAAATTGAAAAAGCCGGAAACGGAAGTTGTATTTTTAAATTTACAAATATTGGAAAAGAACCTCTAACATTAACCAATGTAAAAGCTTCGTGCGGCTGTACAACACCGTATTGGCCTAAAGAACCAATTGAATCGGGAAAATCGGCAGAGATAAAAGTTAAATACGATACAAATCGAATCGGTAAATTTTCGAAAACAATTTCAGTTTATTCAAATGCAAAAACGAGTATGAAAAGATTGAAAATTAGTGGAGAAGTTTATGACCCATACGATGCCGGAGCTCCAATTAAGGAGGAAAGTCCATTTTCGCCTAAAGCCCAATAGTTAATCGAAAACGTTTGCAAGTTTAGTTAAACGCTCGATATCGATAAGTTTGATGCGTTTGCCTTCAAATGATATTAGTTTTTCATTTTTAAATTCCGACAAAAGTCGAATAACCGATTCGGTTGCAGTACCGACAATATTTGCAAGCTCTTCGCGTGTTAGCGAAATTTGAAGTGTTTTGTTGTTATCGACTTCGAACGTTTCTTTTAAAATAAGAAGCACTTCGGCTAGGCGTTCTCGTACCGATTTTTGTGCAATATCGGTAATGAAACTATTTGCTTCTCTAAGCTCGGCACAAACCAATTGTAATAGGTCGATTGAAAAAGTTGAATTATTTTTGAGGAGATAATTCAATGTTTCTGATGTAATGTAACAAAGCGTTGCATCTTCGATAACTTTAGCACTTGTACAAGCCAATTCACCGCTTAATACTGAGCGATATCCAATAACATCTCCTTTTTTGGCAAATCGAATAATTTGTTCTTTCCCTTCGATTCCTGTTTTATAAACTTTTAATATGCCACTGTTTACACAATAAAAACCTTTTATACGACTGTTTTCTTGATAAATAATCGAGGATTTTTTATAATATCCGCAAGTTTTTTCTTTAGTAATAATATCTAACTCATTTTTGGGCAACCCGCTAAAAATAGTTTTAAAATTCAAATTACACTCGGAACAAATCGGCTCTTTAGTTGCTTTATTCATTTAATCGGAGTAAATATTGGTCAAATTTAGCATTATTTTCTTACATTTAAGAGCTTAATCTATTTGCTTATTTTAATCGTAAATATGATTTTTTCTTCGCCCCAAATTTCGTAAATTTGAAAACCAAAAACACCCAAACATGATTAAATTAAAAGCTTTTCAAATAGCCGATTTTATCGACATCAAAAAATTCAAAAACGAATACACCGGAAATCTCCATAGTTTTTCGAGCTATGAGCTTTTTTATGTAAACGGCGATAATAGCTATTTATACATTTTGTCGTATGGAGTTGTTGTTTTTTCGGGCTACAGTGAGTTAAAAATGACCGAAAATATCGAATTTATGAAAAGTTATTCGAAGAAAACGTTGAACAATAAACTATCGGAAGAACTTATTATTCACGAAAATGCAAGTGTAGATAAATTTGGACACAACGACGTTCATTTATCAAAATTTTCGGCTGACATTATCAAAATTGTAATGTTAAATGTTGGTCAGTCGGTTACACTCGATTATTATCAAGAACAAACCAATCAGATGCTTGAGGATACAAATTATTATACTTCGATTCTTGAAAAAGAAGGGAGACTCTCGATATCAAGTAAAAAGTTGTTGAAATTTATCGGAAAAACGCTAAACGTTAAAAATAGCATTATAGACCAATTATATGTAATTGATCAACCTGATGAGACGTGGGACGATGAATATATAAGTAAGATAGACGCCGGAATTCGAACTCTTTTCGATATTAAAACAAGATTTAGAGATATTGACTACAACCTGCAAATTGTAAAAGAAAATTTAGAGCTTTTCAAAGATTTAATGCAACACAAACGTAGCAATATGCTAGAAATCATAATTATTGTACTAATTTTAGTCGAGGTTGTTAACTTATTTCTTGAAAAAATATTCTAGGCTTATTACTTAATGTATTACAACTGTTTATCAAAAACCAGTCGTAAAAAATCAATACACCGTATTTTGTTGATGATTTAGATACATATTTTTCTTTAACCGCTTACTTAACAAATAATTGCAAGGATATTTATGAGCTTAAAATTTGATGTTTTTTATAAAATATGTTTTAGTACATGACAAAACATATAACATGCTGATAAACAACTAATTAGGCTCTTTGAAAATTTGGTTAACACCTTGATATTCAGTATCTTACATAAGATTACAACGTCAATATGTATGATATGAATACCAAGGATAAAAACAAAAATAGTGATTTAGTTTCAACTCTCAATAAAAATCTTGGATGGCATAAAGCACGAGCCAAATTTTTAGCTGCATTAATCACAACCATGTTTAAAATGCAAACCATTAACTTT
>Ga0209417_1002840_pt1 | contig 25045 bp, 25 predicted proteins | sample RifGroF2_FD_184002 | JGI IMG/M metagenome (GOLD analysis project Ga0209417, IMG submission 184002) | Groundwater microbial communities from Rifle, Colorado, USA - Groundwater F2 (SPAdes) (version 2) | ecosystem: Environmental > Aquatic > Deep subsurface > Groundwater | place: Rifle, Colorado... | reverse complement strand
TGTTAAATCGCTTGGATATCTTTTATTCATTGCCTCTCCTGAATTTTGCTCAGGAGTTTATAGACTATATTTTTATAGATTTTGTTTCTTTTTTAACAAGATGGCTTCTAACTTTTTTAAAAGCGGCGTGGTATAAATTTTTTGTTTCCTTTTTGGGTTGTCCTTGACGTATTAAATCATTTTAAGGGGGAAACTGGCCGCTACGCGGCCAGTTTCCCCCTTAAAAACTTTTTTAACGCCAAGGACATCAGGGAAATATATAAAATTAACCTATATAACGCCGTCGGCAAGTTATGCATTGATTGCAATTTGGTATTAATACAAATAACAGCTAACATAATGCCCATTTTCTTTATCTATCTTTGGAGGCTCTTCTTTGTCACAATTTTCCATCTTAAATGGGCAGCGTGGATGGAATGTACAGCCGGGTATGTCTTCTGTAATTGAAGGAGGCTGGCCTTTTATGACTTTTAGTTCCTCTTTGTTCGGCGTGGGTAGTGATTCGAATAAGCCTTTTGTATATGGATGTAGAGGATTATTGAATAATTCTTTAACATCAGCATACTCAACTATCTGTCCTGCATACATTACAGCAACATAATCACAGAATTCCGCAATAACGCCAAGGTCGTGAGTAATGAAAATCAGGGATGTATTTCTTTCCTTCTGCAGTTCCTTTATTAAATCAAGGATTTGAGCCTGAACTGTGACATCAAGGGCGGTTGTGGGTTCGTCTGCAATTATTACTTCAGGATTGCAACACAACGCCATGGCAATAAGTACTCGCTGGCTCATTCCGCCAGAAAAGTGATGAGGGTATTCGTTTATTCTACTTTCTGCTTCGGGTATTTTAACATCCTGTAATGCTTTTATAGCAAGTTCCCTGGCTTCTTTTGTTTCTACCTTCCTGTGATGCTTTATGGTTTCTATTATTTGGTCACCTATTGTGTACAATGGGTTCAGGGATGTTAATGGATCCTGTGGGATAAGTGCAATTTTACTGCCTCGGAGGTGCTGCATTTCCTTGTTGGAAAATTCAAGCAGATTTTGACCATTAAAGAGTATTTCCCCGGATTCAATTATAGCGTTAGATGCTAAAAGCTTTAGAATGGACATTGCTGTTACGGATTTTCCGCAGCCTGATTCGCCAACTATACCGAGAACCTGGCCTTTTTCAAGCGCAAAGCTAACATTATTAACAGCTTTAAACAGCTCTTCTTCAATTTTAAAACTTACATTTAAATCTTTTAATTCCAGAATCTTAGTCATAATAATATATTACACCAGATATTGGAAAGATTGATTTAAAAAGTATAAGAAATTTCTTTGTGAGTCCTGCCTGTTAAGTCACCATCAGCAGCAGGTTTGCTTGATCCTGACCCTGAAAACTTTGTGGATATATTATGTGGCAACTCAGACAGCTTGTGCAAGGCTTTACCAATAGATTGTGCTAATTTTCCGCCTAATGGAATATTTGAATTCTGTGCAGATTCATTTCCACGTGCAGAAAATGTTACTTGATCCCTAATAGGAGTGGAACGTGATAATTGAGAAGTTTTACCTGAATAAGCAGGATTTAATCCACGAAACCCAATATTTTCATAAGGATTGACCTTCATTCATTAACCCTCATAAGGCACGATTAGTAATAAAAATAAAAACAGAGAATTACTTATTAAAATTTTACAACTTTATTAAGATTTGTCTATAGACAATATATACTATATTTCGAAAAATTAACACGCCAGAAATTAATACGTCTAGTAACTATTTATTGTTTAAATTCGTACCCACCATGGCTACGAGCATCCAGAATATTACCTGCACCTGTGGTCTGAAAAAGATCGTATCCACCAGTCCATGCGTCATGATCCCGATTATTCCTATTACGCAAATCAAAATTAATATTTTTTGTTCAACATCAGCTTTAGACAGAACGGTTTTAACGCCACTTATAAATATCTTAATTATAAGCCATGAAAAAGCCAGTAGTGCGAATATACCGCTCTCTACAGCTATTTCAAGGGGCACACAGTAGGTTCCCAGTGCATCAAAACCTGTTCTCATGTATAAGCCGTAAATAAGCCTGAATGTTTCGTTTCCAGGACCTATGCCGATTATCCAGCTATCAAAAAACATTTTTAAAGATGCCATATAAACGTTGAGCCGGAATGCGTTGCTGGAATCCTCACTTACAGTAAAGATGGATGTTATTCTGTGCTGTAATGCGGGGCTGGAAAGTATTAAGAAGAGGGTTGCAGCGCAACCAGCAAACACTATATATAGCCACAGCTTTTTCAACAGTATTTTTTCACTGAAATCATGCCATATTATATGTCCTGAAGTAAGAAATATTCCTGAAAGAACAACAAACAGCGCGATATATGAGCCTCTTGAGCCTGTAAACACAATTGCAGCCATAATAGCCAGAAATGCAATTAATGATAAAACAGCCAGTTGGAATTGTTTTTTATGGGCAAAAATAAAGAACAGTCCTGCTGCTGAAGAAATTGAAGCTATCAGGTATCCTGCCAGGAGGTTAGGGTTAAAAGGCTGAAGTGTTCCGTACACCCTTGTCATTAGCTGTTCCGGGTTTACGCCTGAATGGTCCTGCCAGGTTGCCAGAGATTCAATGCCAAAGAAATTTTGGTGTATAGCAATGATGGATTCTGTAAAGGCAGTGAGGGTGATTATTCCAAGTATGAAATATGTGCGTTTTTTGCAGCCTTCCAGTACATTAAAGAATGTAAGGTACACGCAAAAGTATGTTAACAGCTTTAAATAACCTTTTAATGAGGGGAAAAACAATGGAGAAAATGCTACGCTCAATCCAACAATAAAAACATAAAGGAATATAGGCTTATCAAACTCACTAAAGGTCAGTTTTTTCCCTTCTTTAAACAGAAGTTTGGCTACAAGCATTAAAAAACATAGTCCTATCAGGAGGCCAATTACTGAAGTAGAGGCAAAAGTCAGCGAAATCAGCAATATAGCAATTAAAAATAGTATTATGTAGTCTATTTTTTTAAAAAACAGGCTTTCGTTTAGTAGTTTAAGAAACATTTAAAATTTATAAATCCGGAATTTCATCTATATGCATTCTATAAATAGTATAGAAAACCATAGCTGCGAGAATTAATCCCCCTATAAGTCCTATAATTTCATAATGTGTCATTTTTTTATTCCTTCTTTTAATTTGATTATCAAACGTTTAATTTGGATGGCTTTTCTCCAGTATTCTATTAAAAAACCAAAACTAAACATAATTCCTATAATAAAAAATATTATTTTTAGCGTGCTATCAAGAGAAAACATTAATGTTAACGTTCCTCCAACAGAAACAATTAAAACATACCAGATATTGTTTCTTCCATTAATGTAATAATCTATTAATTTTTCAATAGGGTTCTTTTCCATATTTTGATTTTACCAGTTTTTTGTCAATAAAACATCTATTTTTTGTCTATTCTTATATCTGTTACTACGCCGCTTAGTTTGTAATCACTGCCTTCAAGCATAATAGGAAGGCCGATTTTTATTTTGTTTCCTCCTATTACAGGTCCGTCAGGAGTAATCACCGCCGTGTCAGTCACGGTAACAAGATAATCAAAAGTGTATTTGTAAGATGGTTCTTCATTATTAGGAGGCCAGGGAGTCTTTTCTGATTTAATTATTTCGAGTTCTGTATAAGGCACGTTTCTTATTGTAATAAAGGTTTTTCCCCCCGGAACAAACAAGTCCTGAGTGTGGGTTATTTTTTCTTCTGTAAGTAGGACATCAATTTCAATAGGTGCCAGATTATGTATAATCTCACTAGAAGCGGACATCTTCCCTTTTTTGACCAGAAAAACCGCCAGTAGTGTAATTATAATGAATGCTACAATTGTTATATCCCAGGCGTTTAAAAGGCCAAACAGTTTAAATTCTTTAAATTTTTGCATTTAATTCCTCCATATCGATCTCTTCTAAATTAGCTATCAACTCGTCAACTGATGTAGTTGCGGCCCCAAATTTTCTAACAACAATACTGGCTGCAAGATTGCCGATTATGGAGGCCTCCATTCCGCTTGCTCCCGCACAAAGCCCTAAAATAACCGAAGCTACAACTGTATCCCCTGCGCCTGTTACATCAAAAACTTCTCTCCTGTTAAATGCAGGAATATTTACCACGTTGCCGTCTTTTTCGAAAAGAATCATACCTTCTGATCCCCTGGTTATGAGCACTTTATCTGCCTGTGTCATGTTGAGGAGGTCTTGTCCTGCTTTTAATAATGTTTGTTTGTCAGTTATTTTGTAACCAAGTGTCTTTTCAGCGTCAGGCTGGTTAGGCGTCATTATGGTTACGTCTTTAAACCTGTATAAGTCGTCCTGTGAATCCACAGCAATTAATTTTCCATATTCATGCGCGGTATTTATGGCTTCCTGTATAACTCTTTCAGTCATTACCCCGATCCCGTAATCCGATAAGAGTATTCCGTCATAATGCGGGGTTAATTCTTTTATTTTAGCGATAATTAAGTCTTCTGTTTCCCGGCTTACAGGCTCTTTTGTTTCCCTGTCGATCCTTATTATCTGCTGAGTAACTGACTGGGCGGATGAGCCGGAAATCCTGGTTTTTGTGGTTGTTACCCTGGCGGAGTCTGTAATAATACCATTTACGTCAATGTTTGAGGAATGCAGCGTATTTTTTAGCATGGTGCCATGATAATCATCACCAATTGTGCCAATGGCTCCAACTTTACCTCTGTTGAGTTTTGATATGTTATTTGCTGCGTTTGAGGCTGCACCCAGGAGGTTATCAGTTTTTGTATGCTTTAAAATTAATACTGGCGCTTCACGGGATATTCTGTGACTTCCGCCATATATCATTTCGTCAAGCGCAAAATCCCCTATAACAAGTACGCTAACTTTGTTTAAATTTAGTATAATTTCTTTTATATTATTTTTACTAAACAAGTTTAACTCCTAAAACCGAATTACAGTATAATATAATAATATATTATAAAGGTCGATAAAATTGGTAGAGCAAAAATCCAAAAAGTTTGTGTTTAATGTGGATCAGGAAAATGTCTCTTTTGTAGAAAGTTTATCCTATGAACAGAAAAACGAGTTAATAAATAAGTTGTTAACGGATTATCAGGATTTTTCTGCTAAAGAGGAAAAAGGTAAAAATTTAATTGCATTTTTCAAGAAAATTGTTATCTTTTTATTCATAGCGCTGATAGGGACTCCATTATTTATTATGAGTGTAAACTTCTTTTTTGATCATACGTTAAACAGTTATTCACAAATGGAAAGGAATTTTGAAAGGCTGTTCAATGGACAATAACACTAATCAAAGATGGTATGATACAGATCCGACAGTTAGTCTTGCTGTAAGTTTTGTAAGAAATCTAGCAATTGAAGAACAGACAGAAATTGCCAGAAGAATAATTGAAAGAGGGCGGGCATTAGGTATAAAAGTGAATGAAGTTAGGATTGTACTTCATAGAAGATGGTATGATGAGAATGAAGAGCTGGGGACTGCAATGGAGTATCTTAGGCTGGCGGAGCCGCATGACCGCAAGGCTATTGCGCTGGATGTGATTGATTTTTTAACCAAGATAAAGTAAATTAGACAGGTTCATTCTGAAAAACAGTACTTAATTCCGTAATAAGTGGATCTTTACCGATTTTATTTTGAACTTTATTATAAGCTCCCTGCTCAATCTGTCTAATTCGCTCACGTGTCACTTCATATTCATCGGCGATACCCTGAAGGGTTTTTTCATCTTCTTCAGGATCACCAATTCCATGTCTTTTATAAAGTACGTCTTCTTCTTTTTTAGAAAGTTTCGCCCGTTTAATTATTTGAGATATTAATTCGGGAGTCTTTTTTTTAAAATCTTTTTTTATGGCTGCTTCACCGCTTGAAAGATGATTTTCGTCCGCAATAACATCCTCAATAGTTGTATCATCATCATTCGTCGGAGTAGAAAGAGAAATAAAAGTTTCATTAATTATTTGTTTTATCTTTTTTTGTTGTTCAGGGTTTAATTTTGTTTTTTCCTGGATTTCTGATGGGGTAGGTTCCCTGCCTAATTCCTCCTGGAGTGTTTTTGTAGCCTTTTTAAAGGCGGAAATACGGTTATTAATGTGATTAGGCAATATTATTTCTCTAGTTTTATTATAAATTGTATCTATAATACTATTTCTGACATAGTGCTTTGAAAACGTCCTAAAAGGAACACTTATAGTATAATCATATAACTTTGCAGCCTTCATAAGACCAAGGTTTCCAGCCTGAATAGCATCATCAAATTTCAATGTGGGATATTTAGATGACATCTGCCCTGCAATACCCGGAACAGTACGAAGATAGGATTTTACCAGCTTTTTCTGTGCTTCTTTTCCTATTTGCACGTCAAGTTTATTTTTTGAAATTTCTTCAGCATATCTCCCTGCGTTAATTTGTTCATAGATTTTTTGTTCTTCTTCAGGTGTCAGCATTGGTATTTGATAGATTTTACTTAAATACCATGTTTCTTCATATGGTTTATCATACATAGTATCCGTTCTTCTCTCCTGCCTGACAAAAGTATTCCCATCGCCAAATGATATTTTGGGCGGCTTTGTATGTGAATTAATATTATTTGTGTAAGGATTGGTTTTTGGGGAAAAATTATTGTTAATAATCATTTGTTATATTCCATCGTCTGTTTAAATAAAACCTGAACATAAAAAAAATTGACTAATATGTATGACAAATTTTTATTTAAAATGAAACAAATCTAGTTACGCTTCCAGATACATCCTACGTACATCTGTAAATAGAGGTTCTTCACTATTTTCTTCCACTGTAGTTTTGATTTTATTCATAGCTTTTTTCTCAGCCACTCTGATTGCCTCACGTGTTTGTCCATATTCGTCTGCAATTTGCTGAAGGGTGTTTTCTTGCCCTTTAGGATCAGTAATTCCATGTCTTTTATTCACTATATTTCTCTCTTTGTCAGTAAAGTTCTTCATTACCCGAGAAATAAATTCCGTCACTTTTGCATCATACTCTCTATCTATGGCAACTTCTTCAGTACTCTTTTCTTCGTCATCTGCAATAAAATAATCAAGAGTTGAATCTCCATCATTGACCTCGGCGGATAATGAAGTTTCTTTCCCAAATTTCCTTAATTCATCTTGTTTTTCAACAGGTATTCCTGTTCTATCTTCGAGTTCTTCCGGAGTAGCTTGCCTGCCCAGTTCTTTTAGAAATTTTTTATCTGCTTTATCCAGAACTGATCTCTGCTCTATAACCCACTTTGGGATTCTTACTACCCTATTTATATTTTCATTTTCACTATTAAGTGCATTTGAAATACTATTTATAATGCCCTTCCTTAGATATTCCTTAAAATCATGGCCCATAGTGCGGTCAAATGTTTTTATAGCATTCCTATTGCCTATTCTTCCTAATTGGCAAGCATCTTCAAAGCTTAATAAACCCTTAGAAGAAAATGAGTTCGCGATTTTTGGAATAAGATGATCATAGGCTACTGCCAGTTTTTCCTCTGCTTCCTCCATTTTTTCTACGGCTATCTTAAGTTCGTCTAAATTAGCATTTTTATATTTCTCAGCCCCCTCTATAATTTTTTCAGCTTTCAAACTTTTTTTTAACATACCAGCAAGATCCCTCACGACCTCTTTGTATGAAACGACTGGAGTTGAATTATTAGTTTGAAAATAAGTACGTTCTTTTATTAATTTTTGAACAAATTCTTGCTTCTTGAAGTCGAGTTGATTAATAAAGGAACTCCAGGATTTATGCCCACTAAGTTCAAGTATTTTTTTTGCAATATTACCACTATTAGTACCTACTGCAGCCATTTCCATAACTTTGTCCATACCTGATGGGACGACATTCCTTAAAAGTTCTTCGGCTCTTAAACCCATAGTATAATTTTCTGCGGCATTTACTGCTTCTTCATTTTTTATAGTTTTTGCTGATGCGGATTTATCTATTATTTTAGTAGTCTCGACACCGATTACAATGTTTCTCGCCTTTCTTCCGGCACTTACTATTTCATGGAGTTTACGTTCTTCTTCTCTTTCTAACGGTTCGATAGGTCCATCCTGCAAAGGTTTAATCTCTACTTCCTCTATAGGTTCGATTTCTTGTTCCTCTGTCAATAATTCAGGCTCTTCATCAGGCAAAGGTTTCATCATTTCTATCCATCCTAGTTCATCTATATACCTATATGCTCCCTTAAAACTCAGAAGTGAGCTGGCATTAGAATATTGCTTAAGTTCTGGTTTCACTGCATTTGGGCATGCAATGTAGGGTGTTTTTACAGGCATTATTTGATATGTGTTACTGCAAATAATCAATTGTTCACTCTCATTTTATTTAATTAAAATTTTCCTAAATAAATAAAACCAGAACATAAAAAAAATTGCTTAATATTCAAATAAAAAAGACCGGTACGAAACCGATCTAAGTAAACAGCTTATGAGTGAGAGTGGAATATACTGTTGTTAATATAGTCAAACAAAAGCGTAATAAATATTACCTGATCCGGTAATTATTAGGTATAATTTTAGTGTTGAGGAGAAAAGGATAAAGAAGTAATGAGCGACCAGCAACAGCAAATAAACTATAAAGATACACTAAACCTTCCCCAGACAGCATTCTCTATGAAGGCAAACGCTGCTGTAAAAGAGCCTGAAACGCAGAAATTCTGGGAAGAAAATCACATATACGAAAAGAACCTTGCACAAAGAAATAAACAGCATAAATTCGTGCTCCATGACGGCCCGCCGTATTTGAGTTCGGATAAAATCCATATCGGAACCGCATTGAACAAGGTATTAAAGGATATAGTGGTTAAGTACAAATCCCAATCCGGATTTTACAGCCCATACGTGCCTGGTTATGATGGGCATGGACTACCAATTGAAAATGCAGTAGTGAAATCCATAAAAGGAGGCAGGGAAGCCATAACTCCGCTTGAATTAAGGCAAAAAAGCAGGGAATTCGCCCTTAAAAACCTTAAAGGCCAGGAAGACAATTTTAAAAGACTCGGTGTATGGGGTGACTGGGCTCATCCTTATATAACCATTGCAGCTGATTTTGAGGCGCAGCAGGTAAGGATATTCGGGGAAATAAATAAAAAAGGCTACGTATACAAGGGCTTGAAGCCTGTTTACTGGTGTGCGGAATGCGAGACAGCTCTTGCAGAGGCAGAAGTTGAGTATGCTGATCATAAGTCCACCAGTATATACGTGAAGTTTCAATTTACTGAAAGCGATGCGGCAAAATTAAATATTAACAAACCGCTATTTATGGTTATCTGGACAACTACACCATGGACACTGCCGGCTAACCTTGCTATTGCAGTACATCCAAATTTTGAATACTTATTTGTCCAGAAAAGCGAAGAGGTTTATGTAATAGCTAAGGACCTCCTGGAATCAACTGTAAAAGACATAGGCTGGGAAGAAGGCTCATATAAAATACTCGGTAGCATAAAAGGCGAAAAGCTTGAATATTTGAATACCATGCATCCCTTTATGGGCAGGGAAAGTATGATAATCCTGGGTGATCACGTTACAACTGAAGCAGGAACCGGAGCAGTACATACAGCACCGGGGCATGGTATTGAAGACTACGAAGTGGCAATTAAATATAAGCTCGGAGTCATCTCTCCCCTTACAGATAAAGGGGTATTCACCGCAGAAGCGGGAAAATATGAAGGTATAAAATATAATAAGGCTAATGCAGAAATTGTTAATGACTTGCAGGAAAGCGGAGCCTTGTTATCGAAAGTAGAAATAATGCACAGCTATCCGCACTGTTGGAGATGTAAGAGTCCGGTTATTTACAGGGCAACTGAGCAATGGTTTATAAATGTTGAAGCTTTCAGGGATAAAGCACTTAAGGCTATTGATGAAGTGCAATGGATCCCGACAGCAGGACGCCAGAGAATATACAACATGGTAGAATCCCGTTCTGATTGGTGTATCAGCAGGCAAAGAGTATGGGGTGTCCCAATACCGGTGTTTTACTGTTATGATTGCGGCAAACCCATTATTACAGATGAAACCATTGAAAATGTAGCCAGAGTATTTGAGAAGGAAACGTCTGATGCGTGGTGTAAATATTCTGCTGATGAGCTTCTGCCTGAAGGTTTCAGGTGTCCATTCTGTGCAAGCGACCATTTCAGGAAAGAAAATGACATCATGGATGTGTGGTTTGACAGCGGAATAACGCATTCTGCGGTTGTGGACGCAAGAAAAGATGAGTTGTGCGGCTCTCCTGTGGAATTATACCTCGAGGGTTCTGACCAGCACCGAGGCTGGTTCCAGTCATCATTATTAACCAGCGTGGCAACAAAGGACAGAGCTCCTTATAAGGCTGTTCTAACGCATGGTTTTGTGCTTGACGCGCAGGGCCGTAAAATGAGCAAAAGTATGGGCAATGTTACTGAGCCCCAGAAAATAGTTAATCAGTATGGCGCTGACGTGTTAAGGCTTTGGGTAGCCAGTGTTGACTATACAAATGACGTTAAAATTGGCGATAATATAGTTCAGCAGCTAGTTGAGGTTTACAGAAAAGTTAGAAACAGTGTAAGGTTTATACTTGGCAACCTTTATGACTTTAATCCATCACAACATGCTGTAAAATATGAAGATTTAAACGAGATTGACCGGTATGCCCTACACAGGCTGCAATTGTTGGTTGAAAAAGTCAGCTCAGCGTTTTATGATTATGAATTTTATAAATATTACCAGCTAATGCAGAATTTTGCTGCAATTGATCTGAGTGCGCTGTATTTTGACATAGTTAAAGACAGGCTTTATACCGCAGGAAAAGATTCATTAACAAGAAGGTCAAGCCAGACAGTGCTTTATGAAATATTGAATGTGCTGACAAGGATGTTAGTGCCTGTCACGCCGCATCTTGCAGAAGATATATGGAAGCATGTCATTCCTGAGCAACGAGGTGAACTGGAAAGCATCCTGTTGTCTGATTGGCCAGAAGTGAATGAAAAATATAAAAATCAGGCATTAAGCGATAAATGGGATAAAATTATCCATTTACGGGAAATAGTCACAAAAGCAATAGAACCTGCCCGCGCACTCAAACAAATAGGGAGCTCACTGGAAACAGCGGTTTATGTAAAAGTAGAAGACCAGGAAGCTTTAAAATCCGTTCAGGATGAGCTTAAAAATGTGTTCATCACCTCGCAGGCATTTATCATTTCTGATGGTGAAGAGCCTCAAAATGTACTGAATACATTACAAGAAGAGGGATACACGGTTTATGTAACGCCTGCATTGGGTGAAAAATGTCCGAGGTGCTGGAAATTTACCCGCAATGAAGGTGAAGAAATTTGTATAGAATGCAAGGAGGCTTTATGAGATCAACAAACCCTTTATTAAGTGAAAAAGCATTTGAGAATCGCGGTTATTCATCTTATTCCCGCGATTTAATGACTATTGACGGCACAGTAAATAAAGTAGGCATGTTGCTGTTATTAACAGCGGGCATGGCGTTATTTAGCTGGATGATGTTCGGTGGTACCGGGCTTGTTCAATTATGGATGATTGTTGGCGCAATTGGTGGATTTATAACTGCAATGGTTACTGTGTTCCAGAAACACTTATCCGGCATAACCGCACCTATATACGCCCTTTTTGAAGGGGTTTTTCTGGGATGTTTTTCCGGTTATATGGAAACCATTTATCCGGGAATAGCTTTTCAGGCTGTATGCCTCACATTTTTCGTTTTATTCAGCCTTTTACTGGTTTATAAAGCAAGAATTATCAATGTGACCCAGAATTTCCGACTTGGCGTGTTTGCAGCTACAGCGGCAATCGGTTTATATTACCTATTTTCATTTACTGTTAGCTTTTTTGGCGTGACTGTACCCTTTATACACGATTCCGGCCTGATGGGCATTGGCTTCAGTGTTGTTGTGGTTGTAGTTGCATCGTTAAACCTGGTGCTTGACTTTGATTTTATTGAAAAAGGATCGCAGTCAAACCTTCCTAAATACATGGAGTGGTATGGCGCTTTTGGTCTTATGGTTACGCTGATATGGCTTTATGTAGAGTTGATAAGACTTTTGGCCAAATTAAGATCAAATAAATAAATATTTGCCAATTCGATGAAAATTGCTTAATATTCTTTAAGCTGTATTGGAAAAAAATCATCAGCGTTATTTAATATATTATGTTTAAAAATTTATTAATAGTAATTGGGTTAATAATAACCCTGTTTATAAATAATGTGCGTGTCGGGGCAGAGGAAGTAAAGGAAGTTGAAGAAGCCCCGCCTCTTAAGGGTAGCGTTTCAGTAATTAATGTTAAAAGCGATAAAATTAAGTATTATCCTGAAAAAGACCAGTTTGTCGCTACCGGAAATGTAGTAATAAATGTAGAAGATAAGAAAACTATTATTGAATCTGATGAAGTTATTCTTGATCAGACAAATCAAGTTATTATTTCAGAAAAAAATGTAAAAATAACCAAGCAAGGCACCGTAGTATATGGTGATTATGCAAGATTTGACCTGACTAAGGACTCTGCTCTTATAAGCCAGCCTGATGCTGACTTAGCTCAAATAAAAATAGAGGCTAAAACTGCGGAAGTAGTTTCTGATGACCTTGAATTGTTACAGGGTAAAGCAACTTTTAAAGACAAAAATATGGTAATACCGCTTTCTACAGGAACATTTAGCGGAAGTGGCGGTAATAGGTTATTTCAAAGTCGTACTAATGTTGAACCCCGCTTAAAATACGATGTAAAAGCAAAAGAAGTAATGGTTGAAACGCATGAGAACTATAATGTAATAACTCTCAAAAATGCGTCTATAAGCATAAATAAGTTTCCCATCGCTAAAGTCCCGGTTTTGCAGATCGTTAAAGATGCAGAAACCAGCAGAATTGAAACAATGTTTCCGGAATTCGGCCATGAAAAGGAAATAGGGGCTTATATAGGTCACGGGCATGTATTTCTTATGCCCAGCGGTAGTACATTAAAGGCTCTTCCTGTATTTGCCTGGGGCGATGGTGGCGTTGGTGTTGGCGGAATGGGACGATATATGAGCAGGACAAATAAAACAGAGGTTCTTTATTCCACTATACATAACAGGTTTTCTATTCATGGCGAACAGGATTTTAATCTTATTTCTCCTGACACAATTATCCAATATGGTACTAATGCATTTTTTGATAATGGTTTTTTTGGTGAACAAAAGCCACAATACTTGCTTGAAGTTGTTGATAACAGGAAAATTACAGAAGCATACAACTGTCAATTTTTATTAAGGTCAAGTGCCGGATTTGCAGAAGAACTTGGTAATTTTTCCACAGGTAAATTCCAGCTTCAGGGCACTATAGCTAACATTGAACCTATATTTAATTACAAAGATTACCTAAGACTTGGCATTGAGTCGAATTTTGCTATATCAGCTTATGGAACAGGCGATACATATGGTGTTGCGAGGATTGGTCCTACGATAGCGAGTAACTTGGGGCGAGTAAATCTTTGGGCTGCTTATTATCAGGGTGGTGTTTACGGAAAAACGCCTTTCTTTTACGATCAATATCTTTATGGGAAAAGTAATGTAGTGTTTAATGGCAATGTAAAAATTACAAAGTACCTGTCTATGGGCTATTTAACAAGTTTAAATCTTACTAAAGATAACTGGCAGAATGAAATGGTAACGGAAAACCAGATTTTTGCATGGATCGGGCCTGACGATTTAAAATTAAAAGTAGGTTATGATGTTGAAAGACAAAGACCTGTTTGGGGTTTTGATATGCTTTTGGGGTCAGATACTTCAGCATTTAACTTTGAAAAATTAAAGGTGAAACAAAGATGAGTTTAAAAGATTGGTTTGCAAAGCGAAAGAAAAAACAACTAAACGTCGCATTAGTGGAGTCAAAAATATCAGGTGATGACCTGAGTAAATTATGGGATAAATGCTACAACTGTAATACGCAGTTGCCTAAAAAAGACCTTGAAAAAAATATGTTTGTCTGCCCCAAATGTGATTATCATTTTAGAATTGGGGCTAAAACGAGAATATTTCAGCTTTTTGATGAGGGATCATTTCAAGAAATTGATTGCAATATATATCCTTCTAACCCGTTGGAATTTGTTGACACTATGTGTTATAAAAAGCGGCAGGATGAAGCCAGAACTAAATCAAAGCTTAACGAAGCTGTTATTACAGGGATAGGTAAAATAAATAACTGGGAAGTTGCTGCTGCAGTGATGGATTTTGCTTATATGGGCGGCAGTATGGGTAGTGTAGTTGGTGAAAAGGTAACCCGACTAATTGAAGATGGCATAAAAAGAAGAATACCAATAATTGCTATCACTTCATCAGGCGGCGCAAGAATGCAGGAAAGCTGTCTTAGTCTTATGCAAATGGCAAAGACAAGTTGTGCAATTGCAAGAGCTAATGAAGAGGGAGTTCTTTATATAACAGTGCTTACTGAGCCGACGTTTGGCGGTGTAACTGCAAGTTTCGGCACGTTAGGGGATATAATTATTGCAGAACAGGGTGCAAGAATTGGGTTTGCAGGAAGAAGAGTAATTGAGCAGACCATAAGGCAAAAATTGCCCGCGGATTTCCAGACAGCAGAATACCTTCTTAAATATGGCCAGGTGGATATGGTAAGCAAAAGAAAAGATTTGAAAGAAATGCTGGAAAGGCTTATCAGGATTCATTCCGGGGCTCTTAAACAAGGAGCAAATAAATAATGAAAATATTAACGCCACTAGAATTTGAAAAATCTATATATCAAATTGAAGATAAAATAGAAGAACTTAAAAATTTAAGCGAGGAAACAGGAATCGATCTGGATAATCAGATAAAAACTCTGGTAGAACAGGCTCAGGACTATAAAGAGCAACTTTATTCAAATCTGAGTCCCTCACAAAAACTTCAAATCGCGCGGCATTCAAAAAGACCTACTTTTCTTGATTATGTTTCTATGATTACAACGGATTGGGTGGAAATGCATGGTGATCGTGCAGGGACTGATGATCGAGCAATTATGGGTGGGATCGCCATTATAGAAAACCAGCCTGTAATGTTGATAGGTACTCAAAAAGGAAAAACTACCAAAGAAAACCTTGAATATAACTTTGGTATGCCGCAGCCTGAAGGATATAGAAAGGCTTTAAGGTTGTTTAATCATGCTAATAGGTTCAATTTGCCTATTATTACCCTTATAGACACCCCTGGTGCATATCCTGGAATTAAGGCAGAGCAGACTGGGCAGGGCATAGCAATTGCAGTTAACCTGTGCGAAATGGCAAAACTTGAAACCCCGCTGATTACCGTGATTCTTGGCGAGGGGTGTTCAGGCGGTGCACTTGGCCTGGCTGTAGCAAACAGGGTGTATATGTTGGAACATGCGCTTTATACGGTTATTTCACCGGAAGGATGCGCTTCTATATTATGGAGAAGTGCGGATATGGCATGTATTGCCGCTGAGTCCTTAAAAATTACTTCTGATGATCTCTTAAGGCTTGGAATAATTGATGGGGTAATAAAAGAGCCTCTTGGTGGCGCGCACTATGACTGGGAAATGACTGCAAATAACTTAAAGCAGCAAATTCTTGAAAGTATTAAAGAGTTATCTAAAATGTCTGGCAATGAAATTAAAACGGATAAATATGATAAATTCCGCAAAATGGGCGTGTTTGTAGAGAGGTAAAATGTCGCAACATATTGAAATATGTGTCGAAACATGCACGCTATGGGCGGAGTATGTAAGTCAGCTCTTAATTGACAAGCTTGGCTGCAATGGTACAGTTATGGAGGATGGCGCTGTTAAGGGATATTTGCCCTTTACTAAAAATCCGGATTTAAGCCTGCTTCAAGACTGGCCGGTAAGTACAAAAATTATAAAAGACGAGGAATGGGCAGAAAATTGGAAAAGATACTGGCATCCACTTAAGGTTTCAGAAAAAATCGTAATTTGTCCGAGTTGGGAGCAGTACGCTCCTGAAAATGGGGAAATTGTTATCAGTCTTGATCCAGGCAGTGCATTTGGCACAGGTACACACGCTACAACCCGGTTGTGTATTGAGGCAATTGAAAAGATTGTGCCGCAATTTAGTGGTGAAATTTCAATGGCAGATATTGGTACAGGCTCAGGCATACTTTCAATCTGTGGCGTAAAGCTGGGAATTAAAAGTGCAACAGGAGTGGATAATGATGCATCGGTTATTCCTGTAGCAATTGAAAATGCGCAAATAAACAGTGTTGATGGCGACTGTGAATTTTTTACAGGCAGCGCTTGTAGTATCAAAGGCAAATATGAAATAGTAACAGCAAATATTCTTGCAGAAGTAATAATAGAAATAGTAGAAGAACTTAAAAACCTGTTAAAGCCGAATGGAACAATGATTTTAAGTGGAATTATTGAAAAGAAACTAGCTGATGTTGAAAATGCTCTTAATCAGGCAGGCTTAAAAACTCGTGAAGTACTGACAGAGCAGGGTTGGGTTGCGGTAATTGCCGGTTTTTAAGAATATGTTATAATTCCTCTATATCCTTTTGGGAGTGGATTACGATTGCAAAATAACATTATAGAGAATGAAGAAACAAAAATATGGCTGGAGGAATACAAAAATGCTTCCAGCAATAAGACAAAAAAGCAGCTTAAAAATCTTATAGCTCATTTTTATCTACCTCTTGTAAAAAAAATAGCCTATGGTTTAGCCAGACGACAGTCTGACCCTGTAGAAGATATTGTGCAGGTGGGTTGTCTCGGGTTAATGAAAGCGATAGAACAATATGATGGTAATTTTGAAACCAGCTTTAAAACTTATGCAACTCACAGAATAACCGGAGAAATAAGACATTACCTCAGGGATAAAATTTCAATAATCAGGGCGCCAAGAGAGCTTCTGGAATTATCATTCAGGATGAATTCAATTGCCGAAAGGTTAAAAATTAAGCTGGGGCGACAGCCAACAGAGCTGGAAATTGCTGATGAGTTACAAATGTCTATTAGCAGGATTAATGAAGCAATTGAAGTTGACAGGAGAAAACAGACAATATCCCTTGACCAGATTATGAATATATCAGAAAGCGATCAGTACACGCTGGTAGAGAGATTAGTTGACGATAAATATGAAGATCAGCAGAATTTTCAGGAAGACAGGATAATGCTTATGGAAGCTGTGGAGCTGTTGTCTGAAAATTTAAGACAGGTAGTGAAAATGAGTTTCTTTCAAGACCTTAATCAGGTAGAAATAGCTGAGAAAATTGGTATTTCACAAATGCAGGTCAGTAGAAGGATTAAAAAAGCAACTGAAGAACTTTTTCGTATTATTACAAATCAGGAAAGATAATAAAAATGATGATTTACAGTATTTACTTTTTTGTAATTGGTCTAATAGTGGGAAGTTTCTTAAATGTTATGGCGTTAAGGCTTCTTAGTGGTGAAGATTTTGTTTTTGAGCGCTCAAAGTGTCCTAATTGTAAGGCAAAAATAGCCTGGTATGATAACATTCCCATACTCAGCTATATCTTACTCAGAGCCAAATGCAGGCAATGCGGCAAAGGTATAAGCATTCAATACCCCATAGTTGAGCTGTTAACAGGGCTTTTATTCTTGTTTATTTATCTTAACTGGGGACTGAGCCTTAAATCAGTATTTTTGTTTGTTCTGACAAGTTTACTTATTGTGATAACTATAACTGATTTAAAAGAAGAGGTTATATTTGATATAACTTCAATTCCACTTATTCCGTTAGGATTGCTGTATAATTTCCTTAATCTTGGCGGTGAAAACATGTTAATTCCAGCTATTATAGGCGCGATTATAGGTGCAGCGTTTTTTGAAATTTTTTCAAGAATTGGCATGGCTACAGTTGGACAATATGCTTTTGGGGGAGGGGACACTATTCTTGGCGCAGCGCTAGGGGCATGGTTTGGGTGGAAGTTCCTTATTGCAATATTGGCTATGAGCGTTTTCTTTCAGGCAATATATGGAATCCCGATTATTTTCTATAATATGTATAAGAGGAAGGATTACGCATCACTCTGGGCTATGGCAGGTTTGCTGTTTGCTATGGTAGTATCATTTTTTAGTAAGTATTTAACTTATTTAGGCGAGCCGCTTGTTGCAATATTTGTAATATTAATGACTTTCTTATTAGCTGGAATTTGTGTATATATTATCTTTAAGAAGATGAGGGAAACGCAAAACCATACAATGCTGCCATTTGGACCTCCGCTGGTTGCTGCAGGATTTATAGTAATGTTTTTTGGCGATTATGTTTCAAGGTATATTCCCTTTTAAAAAACTTATTTGATTTATCATATTAATATGAAACGAATATTAATATTATGTATGCTGATATTGTTTTTTCTGGCAGGGTGTGTGAAAAAGCCTGAAAAAACAGTTATTAAATTCATGAGCTGGGGCTCGAAATCCGAAGTTAGCATTATCCAGCCTTTAATAAAAGAATTTGAGTCGCAAAATCCAGATATTAAGGTTGAATTTATTCACACTCCAAATAACTATTTTCAGAAACTTCATTTACTTGCAGCTTCAGGGTTAACTCCTGATGTGGTCTTTGTAAATAACATATACGGCCCTCTTTATGCTGAAAACGGCATTTTTATGGATTTAAGCGGGTATTTTACAGGAGCAAAATACTTTCATAAAGAGGCATTGCATGCACTTAACCATAAAGGAAAGCTCTATGCTGTCCCGCGAGATGTATCAAACCTTGTTATTTACTATAATAAGGATATTTTTGATAAACATAATGTGTCATACCCATCATCTGACTGGACTTTTGAGGATTTCCTCAATATCTGTAAAAAACTCACAAATAAGAACAACTGGGGAATAAGTTTTGAGGAAGCGCCGCTGTTCTGGTTGCCTTATCTGTGGAGTAACGGTGGAGGATTCATCAGCCCTGATTTAAAGCAGATTGATCTGGATAAACCGGAAGCAATACAGGCAATTCAATTTTATTCTGACTTAAGAAATAAGTATCATGTAGCTCCCACAAAAAGTCAGACTGGCAGCGCCACGATGGCGCAGCTTTTTATGCAGGAGAAGCTGGCCATGCACTTCAGTGGAAGATGGTTTATGCCTATTTATACGCAGGAGATTAAATTCAACTGGGGAATAGTAAGGTTTCCTAAAGGAAAGGCAGGATCTGTGGTGGGTTGTGATTCATCAGGCTGGGCAATAAGCTCAAAAACTATGCATCCAGAGGAAGCATTACGTTTTGTTCGATTTCTTTCATCAAAAACTTCTATAGAAAAATTTACAAAAAGCGGATTAATAACACCTGCCAGAATGGATGTAGAAGACCCTGTGGAGGTTTTCACGGAAACAATTAAGTATTCTATTCCCACACCTGTAACACAAAATTACCAGCGATTGACAGATATCCTGATTAATGCCCTGGAGCCTGTATGGGCAGGTAAAACTACTGCAGAAAAAGCTGTTGATGAAAAACTGATTCAGAAATTCTATTTACAATAAATAAATTTTATTCAATAATATTAAAGTTAATTAGGAAAAATTTAGGAAAAGAGACTCCAATGATCTATCAAAAATTTCAAGACCAACAATTACACTGTGCTGATTGTGGCCAAGACTTCAACTTTAGCGCAGAAGACCAAGAATTTTACGCACAAAAAGGATATTCAAATCCAAAAAGATGCGCTGTTTGCAGAGCCAACAGAAAAATGTCCGATACAAGAAAAGGCGGCGGCGGTGGCGGCTCAAGAGGCGGCTATAATAATAAACCTAAATATCAGGTAATTTGTAGCGCATGTGGTTGTGAAACTACAGTTCCTTTCGAACCAAAAAACGATAGACCTGTTTATTGTTCTGATTGTTATAAAAATAGCTATTAATAAAAGGTAATAATTTGGCTAAAAATAATCAAAAAAAGGAAAAAGCTGAGCGAAACAAAGCTTATGCCAATAAATACAGGAAAAGAACTTCCAGTAAAAGTTTTGGAAAAAGAAAGTTTAATAACGATTAATACCGTTATACGACTTCTAACATAAGACATATGTTACGTAATTTTAAGCCTAAAAAAGCCTGAAATAGTGAAATATAACTTTTTATAATTTATAATTAATAATATATTATAAAAGGACAATACTAATGTTTGAAATCGAAGGATATTCAAGCGTATATTCAAATCTATTAATGAATAGTTTACTGGTGGATAACATGTTTGTTAATCCGCCAGTTTTGCCTATGTACAATTCATATAATGATATGCTGCCTGATATGTTGACTACTGAAATTGATGATTATTATGGAGAAGAATACACTTTAGATATTTCACCTGAAGCGTATAAATTATCTATAATAGACGGACTTCTTCCTCCGGGGAAATGGTAGCGAGCTACTTTAATTTTTCTGTAACATCTGTCTGGATAAAACCACACCCATAGTATGTAAAATAATTTTTATCTTCTAAAAGAGGATAATCAGCTTGAAATAAATCATTAAATATTACCCGGAAAGAATTTACCGGAGTTATTGTTTCATAAAAATTATAGGAAATCCGATTCTTTTCAGGTATATAAAATGCGTTTAAAATGCCAAAAATTGGTTTAATCATTTCTTCTTTTGGAGATAGATAATCAATTTCGCTTTTGCATAAATCTTTTTTTAACTCGTTAGAATCCAAAACGGAATTTTGGTTTTTGAAAAAACCGCTTTCTATCATATGTTTAACAATATAATGATGGGAACCATGATCAGATTGCAGAATTATTATATTATTGTCAGGTGATTTTGCCAGTATTTCTCCAATAACCTCTTTTATTTTGTTGTTAGTATAAATTATATAATCCAGGTAAAGTTGCTTTTGATCCCATTCCATAAGTGGTGTTCTATCCCTTGTTATTTTTTTTCCATATTTGTCATAAAGATATGGGGGATGTGGTAAGTCAAAATGGGCATATATAAATTTATTTGATATTTTAGGGTTTTCACAGGTTTTTATTATTGACTCAAAGGTTTTTTCTTGCCAATTTCTTCGTGACTCCCAGAGAAATTCAATCACTCTTTCTTTGCTTTTATTACTTATAAAAGCAAGAATCGAATTATCATAAAGAAAATATTGAATGTTAAACTGATTTTCTCTTATACTGCTTTTCTTATTAGCTTGCTCCTGAAAATCAGAAAACCATCCGGATCCATCATAATGAATAAATTCATACCCCATTTTTTTTAAAAAAGCTGGTACGCTGCTGGTTTTTCTTAATTTACTTAATTGATATGCGCAATTATCTTCATTACATTTGTCATGTATATAATTCATATTTAATGATGAAGTTATTGACATATGTGTAATCGGATAGTTAGCAGTAGAATTTTTGGCTACATAAAAACCTTTTTCTTCAAGCCAGGAAGTGAATTCAGAATTATCAAAGCCGTAATATTTTGTCAAGGTGTTATTGCTTGAATATCCATCGAGTATAATATACAGTATGTTGGGGTAGTTTTTATTGAAAGAGATGTTTTTTTTATGTGTAGTTTTAAATTTGTTAATAGAGTCTGTAAAAATTTCTTTTGGTAATCCCAGCAAACAAATTATAATAAGAGAAATAGATGTAAAGTTTAATATATTTGTTATTTTTTCTGTTTCTTTAATTTTTGAATGTAATAAATACAAAACTACAATTATTACAGTAAAAAATATTAATGCTGAAATAAGTTTATTAACGCCTAAAAAATTATTTAATGCTTTATAAAAAAAGTTTGCGTTAAAAATGAAAATTGAAATCGTGGTAGTAAATATTGCGGTTTTTGATATGTCTTTAATAAAAATTTTTATACATATAAAAATTAGTGTAGATATTAAAATAAGCAGAGCAGCAGGACTAAAGATGTCTTGAATTCTTAACTCGACTATATTATTCACAATTAAAAATAAGGCAGGATATACACTAAAAAGAACAATGTGCACAAAAAGCTTGAATTTTTTTAACATGACTATATTTTAATTTAAAGTTTGAAATAATTACAGTTTTATTTATAATATTAGAACCAAGTAGATAATAGATTGGGGGAAATTTATGTCCAATTTCAACACATCTGACATTAGAAACGTTGCTTTAATCTCACACGTGGGTACTGGAAAAACATCTCTTGCTGATGCAATGCTCTTTGATGCCGGGCAGAATACAAGATTTGGTAAAGTTGACCAGGAAACATCTCTGCTTGATTATGAACCGGAAGAAGTGAAGAGAAGAACTACTATTAGCGCTTCCGTTGCAAGTTTTAACTGGAATAATACCCGCATAAACCTTATTGATACTCCGGGATCAGCAAACTTTGCCGCTGATGCAAGGAGCTGTATGCAGGGTGTGGACTCTATTGTGGTTGTTATTGACGCAACTGACGGGATTAAAATTCAGTCATCAAAATTCATTAAACAGGCACAGGAAATGGGACTTTCCATGTGCGTATTTATGAACAAACTGGAAAGAGAAAACGCTAATTATAAAGCGGTGCTTGAAAAACTCAAAAATTCATTTGCGGCAAAGCCCGTACCTATTCAATTACCGATTGGTCAGGAAGCTTCGTTTAAGGGTGTAGTTGATTTATTAACCCAAAAAGCATATATATTTGAATCGGATGAAAGCGGAAAATTCAAGGAAACTGATATTCCTGCTGAAATGAAAGATCAGGTAACTTCAACCAGGGAACAATCAATCGAATTAATAGTTGAATGTGATGATGAAATCCTTGAAAAGTACCTCGAAGGCCAGGAACTTTCGCAAGAAGATATAAATAAAGCATTAAAAGCTGGTATTAAAAATAAACAGATAGTTCCAATCTTATTTGGAGCAGCTACAAAAAACATTGGCGTAGCCCAGTTGATGAATTTCATTGCTGAATATCTTCCTTCACCGGCTGATAAATCAGGGGAACCTTTCTCATCGCTTGTATTTAAAACAATAGCAGATCCATATGCTGGTCAGTTAACTATATTAAGGGTTTTCTCAGGTAATATGACCTCTGATTCAACAGTATTGAACTCTACCAAAGGTGGAAAAGAAAGAATTGGGCAAGTATTGCACCTTGTGGGTAAAAAGCATGAACCTGCTGAAAAAGCTATCACAGGCGATATAGTAGCTCTTGCAAAACTTAAAGACACACACACAGGCGATACATTATGTGATGAAAAACACCCGGTAACAATTAAACCGATTAAACAGCCTTCTCCGGTAATTTCATTTGCAATTAAGCCTAAGAGCAAAGGTGATGAAGAAAAAATCCAGTCTGGCCTGAAAAGGCTGATGGAAGAAGATATTACCCTACAGTCCACCAGAAATACACAAACTAAGGAAATGATTTTATCCGGCATGGGACAAGTTCACCTTGACGTTGCAATAGAAAAACTTAAGAGAAAATTCGGCGTTGAAGTGCTTCTTGATACACCTAAAATACCTTATAAGGAAACAGTTAAAGGTGACGTAAGCATACAGGGTAAATACAAGAAACAATCAGGCGGTAAAGGCCAATATGGTGATTGTTGGATAGAAATACACCCGCTCGAAAGAGGTAAGGGATTTGAATATGTGGACAAAGTCGTGGGAGGCGCCATCCCAAGGCAGTATATTCCTGCTGTTGAAAACGGTATTAAAGGAGCTATGGAGGAAGGTGTGCTCGCCGGATATCCTGTAGTTGATATACAAGTTGTACTGTTTGATGGAAGTTTCCACCCGGTTGATTCTTCAGAAATGGCGTTTAAAGTTGCCGGTTCTATGGCGTTCAAAAAAGGCTTTGTGGAAGCTCAGCCGATACTTCTTGAACCTATTATGTATGTTGAAATCACCGTACCTGAAGAAAATGTTGGCGATATAATGGGCGATTTGAACGGAAGAAGAGGAAGGATGCTTGGAATTGAAGCGGAAGCTAGTACGCAGACTGTAAAAGCTGAAATCCCAATGGCTGAAATGCTCAGATATGCGCCTGATTTGGATTCAATGACGGGCGGAGCAGGTATATTCACAATGGAATTCACACGATATGAAGAAGTTCCAGCGCACACCGCACAGAAAGTTATTGACGAACACAAAGCTGCTAAGGAAGCTGAAGTCGGGTAAAAATAATTTAAAAAAATGCTTAGACCTCTATTTGATTTTAATCAAATAGAGGTCTACTAATATTAATTGCTTTATTGTTAATTTTTTTTACTTGAGTATTTGGTTTAACATTGACAAGGAGATAACTTTTATATAAAGTGGGAATCTAAAGAGGTCATATTGAGGTTTATGGTTATGAAAAACAAAATATTATTGATTTTTGTAATAGTCCTTTTAATGTCAGTAAATACTGCATCCGCAAGCACGTTGATACTACAAAATCCTGTAGTTGATTTTTATATGGAAAAAAATGAGAGCACAACGGTAACATATTGGGAAAAAGTAGACAATGGCCTATTAAGGTTAGAAGATTTCTATGATAATGGGGCTAAAGATTCATTTGCGTATTTAAATTTCAATATTCCTACCGGTTTAGCTGCAGATACAAATTTAGAATTGCATCTGGATGTAGCTTACCAAAACCTAAAACAACCTGAGGATGCTCTAATAAGAGTATTTTATGTTGCAAATGACTATGGAGTTATAAATCATCCTGATCAAATTACCGAAGGTCAAATTATACTTGGGGATGAACTTCTTACAGCAATAAAATATATAGATTATAATGGTGTTTTTAACCTTGGAACAATAGGTGACCAGGAAAGACTTTATGACCATTCACTTTCTCTCTTTATGACTTTAGATGATTCATCAAAAACACTAATATTAGAATTTCCGACATCGCCCGTGCCAGAGCCATCAAGTTTAATATTAGGTAGTTTGGCTGGAATTGCAGGACTAGTTAGAAGATTTTTTAAGGCTGCCTAATCTTTATATTAAAATTTTTGGTAGTGGTTAAATTTCAAGTGATAAATTGTAATGGATAATAAATATATGTGTAATAAGGTCATGCCAGAAGTCAGACTTTGAAAATGCCAGTGTTTTTCTGGTATATCGTGC
>Ga0209417_1002839_pt1 | contig 25053 bp, 22 predicted proteins | sample RifGroF2_FD_184002 | JGI IMG/M metagenome (GOLD analysis project Ga0209417, IMG submission 184002) | Groundwater microbial communities from Rifle, Colorado, USA - Groundwater F2 (SPAdes) (version 2) | ecosystem: Environmental > Aquatic > Deep subsurface > Groundwater | place: Rifle, Colorado... | reverse complement strand
TCACTAACACACAAATTCCTTCTCATACTTCTCTATCCATTCATCGGAAAAAAGAAATTTATGACTCATCCGTTTACCACAGTAGAACTTTATGACACCTTTATCACCTACAAATCCTTTGCTCATACGGTCAGTGACATCCTTGGCCAATACTCTCTTCCGGAGCCGCTCCCCAAATCTGTTTTCGTCAAAGCCTATCATCGGGACAGAAAATTTAAACATGTAATCATTCCTGGGGGACGATTTGCCAATGCATGCCTGTTTCTTCAACCTGAACCACACCCAAGTGTCCTAGAACGGCTTCAAAAGCAATCAATGAGGATTCGACCATTTCCACTAGGACTAGGGATCATGACCTCTGCAGTAGCTCTCTTCTTCATACCGTCATACGGCCTTGTTCTTTACCTCTACCTCTGCCTTCAAGCCACCTTCTCCGAATACTTCTACCCCAAGATTGGTGCAACCCCAAGCGACCTCACCAAACGGTAATTACCCTTTCACCAAAAAATGCTCACCCAGAGATAGGCGAGGAAAATAAAAAGGGGATTTGACAAATTTATTTGCAACAAATCCTTGACCTAAATGAGCTAATAACCCCAAAATGATCATCTTGGTGTAAAAGCCAATGACGGATCTCCAAAAAAAAATAAATATAAAACTAAAGTAGTTTTATGAGCAAATTTTTGTTCAAAAAAAGTCAAATAATCTAGTAAAAAATGGTAAACAACCAAATATTTTCAAATGTATACAAAAGTTACCCTACAGGACATACAAAAATATTTGACCTATCTGCAATCCAAAATAGTGACAACTAACATGGAATACAGCTTTAAGATAAAAAAACAAGATATAAATTTTTTCAAATATAAAAATAAAAGATATCGATACCCTCCCGGGGGGTATATATTAATTTCAACCGGCAAAATCAGATAGTTAGCGTGTTCTAGTAAATTATACTTTAGGATATTTGGTAAGGTTGTAAAGAAAATTAATCATTGGTAATGGAACTCCAAACCAATCAAAAATATGATAAAAACCGAAAAAATTTAATTTCTACGGGCTTCATCTTATATAAAATACATAAACAAATTGACCAGATATATTTGCGAAGTAATTCGCAAAAAACAATATGATGCATACGATTAACAAAGTTAGGCTTTAGCACAAACCAATAGTGTTCTGTTCCCCTTTTTTCCTCAAAAAAGCCTCAAACCGCCCTACACAATGGCCCAAGAAAGGCGTCTGAGTGTGGATCTGGGTAACATTAACAAAAAAATATTCTATTCTTTTAATTAGACTCTTGGAATTTTCGATGCTCAATACCCAATCAACATCGTTACCGGTAATTGATTACTTAAACACAATATATTTACTGAATAAAAATAAACGAACTACGAACCTGGCTAGGTACGATAAGTTTAATAATAAGCACTCAGTAGAACCAGAGCCCACGAACCTAAGGATCTTTGACTCTACTACACCGAAAAAAACAATTGTAGGATGCCAGTAATTGATAAAGAAGTTGAAAAACCTAATCTCATCAATCAGATGAGGAATAAAAAGGAAAAAGGCAAAATATCTAGAAAAAATACAAATGAGACACATTCCAAGCTAAGTATTACTATTCTATACATAGTATATCAAACGTGATGTTCCCTTATCATTTGTGAAAATCGTCGAATATTCAATAAACGCACAAATATAAATTAGATTGCTCCTATTTCCGCAAGATAAAATATATCTCCGCAATTCACCGCAAATGATCTTCGGCTTTCCGCACACAAATCTGTTCATATAGACCCTGCTAATGTCATGGAAATGGATCATTCATCCCCCTGTTGACAACTCAACTCCTGCTTATTATATTGGTATATAGACGTCTAATATCGTCTAATCTGAACCTAAACAATGTTATCAACAGCTGTTAATAAAATGATCATCAACGACTACTCTCAAATCACTGAAGACTCAGTCAACACTTCCTTCAAGGATGTACTCCTGGCTGGTGCCGTAGTTGTGCTTCCGATCTTATTCCTTCTCCTGATCTCAAGCCAATAACACCGATTAAAATGAGCCTGCCAACCCCCCAAGAGCTCCTAAAACACTTCGCAAGCTTCCTCATTGAGGCTGGACTCTCGGCAGTCTCCGTAAAGAACTATCTCTCCGATATCCGGCACTTTCTAAACTTCATTAACAATATCCCATCGAATACAACTCCACCAACAGTTGAGGAGGTATTTCAAAACCTAACAAAGTATGTCAATCTATATACAGAATACCAGCGAGCTCTCTTTACACCGATAAATTCCACTAATCGCAGGCTTGCTTCTATCAGACGCTTCTCAACATTCCTTTCTTCTAAATTCCGCACGCCTGAAGGAGTACCCGGTCACAATATATCACCCACCCCGAGCGCAAAACTATCAGGACTACCGATTCTCACATCTCCAAAACCGGAGTCGACCGGTAAGGATGCTATTGCCAGAATCTTGTCCCAATTTAGGACTTATCTGGAGTCCGAGAAAAGGTCCCACTCTACTGTTAAAAACTACTTGTCTGACCTCAATCACTACCTCCACTGGAGTGCCAATGACACCCCATTTACCCCTCACACTTTGGAATTAGTTGTTTCGGAAAATCAACTATCGGCCTACATCACCTACCAGAAATTAAATCATACCAGCACTTCTTTGATTGCCCGCCGACAATCGTCCGTGAAAAAATTTGCCAAGTTTTGTGCGGATGAAAAATACATTTCACGAAATCCTTTTGAAAGAGAGACTATCATTACTCCCTTGGCTCCATTTTCGTGGCTGGAAAGATTAACCAAGCGCAAAAAGATAACTGTTACCGATCGTGAAAATGAAAAGCCTTCGAGGCTAAAAACATTATACAGAAAGTATAATGAGCTTCCGTTTACACCCTATCTTCACCTCGCGCTTCTTGTCCTAGCTACTACTGCTATGGCTACCTTCGCCTACGACCAAATAATCAACGCTGTCTTCCCTGCCCAAGCCACTACAGCCCTTGTCAGACCGGCTCGTCAACTTTCCTTTCAAGGTCGTCTGACCGATTCCGGCGGTACTCCTATCACCACTGCTACTAGCGTAGTGTTCCGTCTCTATGATCAACTTGCACCACCGGGGACACTCCTCTACTCAACCTTAGCTACCTGTTCGGTGGATCCTGATCAAGACGGTATCTTCAACACCTTAATTGGTGACGGTGTCTGCGGAGCAGAGATACCCGCCAGCGTATTCTCCGATAATCGGGATGTTTTCATCGAAGTCCAAGTCGGAGCCGAAACCCTCACCCCCCGTCAACAAATCGCTACCGTTGGTTATGCCCTAAACTCCGAAACCATCCAGGGGTACCCTGCTTCTCCATCAGCAACTGAGAATACTATTCCAGTAATGAACAATGATGGGGATATCCTTTTGGGATCTGCCTCCCCCGACATCATTTCCAGTTCAGGTACATTTAATCTGGAAGGCCAGACTCTTACACTCACTACCACAACCGGTTCTGGCGGCAACATCATTATCCAACCCGACACCGCCGGAGCAGGTAATGTCCAGATCCTCACCTCTTCCGCTACAGGTGATCAACTCAGGATCCAAAATGCCAATCTCACCAGCGGTAATCTCATCAGCGGTTACGTAGGGAATGATAGCGACTCCCCAGGATTACTTGCACTTTCATCTGGTTCTACCGAAGCAGTAAAGTTCTCTGTCAGAGCTGATGGCCAAACCAAGATCACTACTGATGCCACTCTGGCCGACGGAGCTCTAATTGTGAATCAGCAAGGGGCTGGAGACATCTTCACCGCCTCTCAATCAGGCACCAATAAATTTGTAGTCAAAAACAGTGGTTTTGTCGGTATCGGGACCACTTCCCCGCAGGCTTTACTGGAAACAAGTACTGTTGCAAATTCTAGGTTTGTTCGTCTTGGCGGAGGAACAGTCAATATCAGATTCAGCGATCAAGGATTAAAAACCCTACTCACCTTAGAGAATCTTATTACTTCAGGTCAGACTACCGATTCCGGCATTTCAACTGTCTACAACTTAGCACAAACAGGAGATGCTACAGCTAGAAAAGCTGGAGGAATTGATGTTGCTATGGAACAAGAATGGACATCAACTGCTTCAACGAATGATAGTTATATGAGATTTTTCACTACACTCAATGGTACTTCTGGTGAAAAAGTCAGAATAACCAGTGCAGGCAATGTCGGTATCGGCCTTACCGACCCTCTTGCTCCTCTTGACGTTGCCGGCGATATATATACGTCAGGTGGCATCTCAACTTTCAGAACAGCAGTCACCGACGGCACCATCGAGGCTACCCAGTTCTGTACCGATGATGGTGAGACTAACTGTGTCAGCGACTTCGCTTCCCTGGTCAACTACTGGCAACGCAATGGTGGAGCGCTTGCCCCGGTAAACCTCACCGATGATGTTCTTGTCGGTAGTGCTGCCACAGCCTCAGCCTACGTCAGACTTCCTGGCACCATCAATGAAGATGCTTTCTTCAACTTAGGTACCGGAGGAGTCGCCATTGGTCTTACCACCACTACCTTTAGTTTAGAGGTCAATGGTACCGCTAGAATAAATGGTGACTTTACCATTGGAGATGCCACTGGTGATGCTGTCACTGTTAATGCCGATGCCTGGACATTTGTCAATGCCACCACAGTTGCCCTTGCCAACGTAGTCAACTCCCTTAACTTTGACTCAAACACTCTTACCATTGATGCTCTTAATAATAGAGTCGGTATTGGGGTCACTGATCCTGATCAGGCGCTTGAAGTTAATGGCTCAGTTCACATAAATGATCATTTGATAGTTGATGACAACACTACTCTCGGAGACGCAGGCACAGACACTGTCACAGTAAATTCCGGCATTTGGTCCTTCGTCAATCCAACCACAGTCGCCCTCAATGACTCTGTTAACTCACTCAACTTTGATTCCAATACCCTGACCATAGATGCTTTGAATGAAAGAGTTGGTATTGGTCTAACAAACCCCACCTACACTCTTGAAGTCGCCGGCTCGGCAGCAATAAACGACAACCTCTACATCGGTGATGCCATAACTGATACAGTCACTGTCAACTCAGGAGCGTGGACCTTTGTCAATGCCACTACTGTCGCCCTCGCCAATGTAGTCAACTCCCTCAATTTCGACACTAACACCTTCACCATAGACGCCCTGAATAACCGGGTCGGTATCGGGCTCACTAACCCTGGTTCAACCTTTTCCGTTCTGGGAAATACAAGTATTGGTGCTACCTACGCCACTGTGGCAGCTCCGACGAGTGGCCTTCTGGTCGAAGGTAATGTTGGCTTTGGAGTCACCAATCCGGGATCGGATCTATCTGTATCCGGAGGGGTTGGTATCGGCTCCGGCGCTTACATCACCGGCGCTGCTCCCACTAACGGGCTCATGGTTGAGGGTAATGTTGGTATCGGTACCACCAACCCCTTAGCTAACTTACATGTTGTTGGTGACGCCTCTGTTTCCGGATATACCTACATCGGCTCAGGTATTAGACCGGCCACAGACGGCCTCAAACTTCAGTTTAAATCAGGTCTGAACACTTGGGCAGATGGTTTGACTCTGATTGAGAATGCAGCTACCAACCAAGTCTACGTCATGGTCAATGGAGCTCTCATCCCTCAAGCCGAGAACAACGCCTACTTTACCCTTGGATCGGGTGCTCTGGCTTGGACTGCTGCCTACCTTGTCGATGGTGTGTATAACGACGCCGGCACTCTAACCGTCGATGTGGCCAATCGTCAACTTGAGGGCGGAGCTTGGCAGGTATACAACACTACTCTTACCGTCACTAACAATGCCGACTCAACCAAAAACATTGTTTTCGATCCGACCGGCACTACCAGTACCATTACCGTTGGTTCAGGTGTCGGCAAGATCGATGTAGGAACTGTCGACCCTCCATATTCTATCAATGGTGAAAAATTCTCCACCTACTTCTCTTCCATGATTGGAGTTAAAGAAGAAGTCACAGGAAACATTAGCACCAACGAGTATGTTGATGGAGTTGGCTACAGGTACGTGATGGACATCCTTCATCAACCACAGGGCTCAGATCTCTGGGTTTTCTCAAAAACAGCTAACTTAAAACTAAATTTGGACAAACTGACGGTGCTGCTCACGGCACAATCTCAAGCCAAGGTCTGGTACGAAGTCGATCATCAAAATGACCTTATTGCCTTCTATTCCAGTTCACCCTCCACAATTTCCTTCCGTATGACCTCTCCCAGATTCGATTACGAAACCTGGACCACCAAAACCCCCGATCGCAAATCAATCGGTTTCGTCCTCAATGACCCGGATACTATTCCCGCAGTCATAAATATGCCCGAATACAATGCGGAGATCGTCAAAAAATCGGATCAGCTTTATGTCCTCAACACCAACGGTAAAGAAAATCGCGAGGTCGGTGGTTTCTTCACTGCGCTGATTGCCAATCTTAAAGCAGGTATGGCCGTTATCTCAGAAGTAGTCGCCGACAACATTACCGTCAAACAAAAACTGATATCACCTTTGGCCGAAATTGACTATTTGGAGACCATCGACGCTACTGTATCCGGCATTCTTTATGCCGACAACATTGAAGGTGGCACCGTCAACTCCCTCAATGACCAACTTTCTCTTCTCTCCGGTCAATACTCCACCGCTTCTGCCATTCTTGCAGATCTTCAGGCAAAGTACGGCAACTATGACACCCTTATGTCAGAGGCAAGTACATCGGGAGACGTCCTGAACATCGCCGACCTGGGTACACCCACCGCCTCCATCCCCGCCGATCTTGTGCTCACCTCAGTCTCCACTCAAAACTTGATCGCCGTAGATGCTCAGATCAACGGCACTCTGCTGGCCAACTCACTCAACTCCATCGGCTCAGATCTATATATCCAGCCTGATGGCAATCACCAGGTGCACCTACTGGCAAATCTAATGATCCTCTATCCCAATGGCCGGGTCGTCATCAACGGAGATCTACTCCTGACCGGCACTCTCTATGCTGAGGCCGTCGATACCAAAGAAGCTACCATCTCCGGCAAACTGGCTCTTGGTACACCCACTAGCCCCAGCTCCTCGGATCAACTATTGTCTCTCTACAATCCTGATGGTAATCTGGTGGGTTCGGTCAATGACACCGGTTCGGCCGACTTTAAACAAATTGCTACCGGTGAATTGATCATCGCCGCCGGAGAAAATGCCTCCGACGCCTCCGCCTCAGGAACCACCAACTCAAACGCCACCATCGGCACGGCCATTCTTCCTGCCGGACAAACCGAAATTGCCATCGCCTCCGCCAAGATGGACAACAACACCCTCGTCTATCTCACTCCGGTTTCGGACACCAAGAATCAGGTTCTCTTTGTCAAGTCAAAACAGACAGGCATTGGCTTTACGGTCGCTGTCGGTTCCAATAACAATACCCAGGACATTCATTTTAACTACTGGCTGGTAAAGACTAAATAATTACTGATAAACTAAATTATGAACCGCAAAGGTTTCACCCTCATAGAAATCCTCGTCGTCGTCATGATCCTTATCATCCTTGGCATGGGTATACTTACCATCCTCAACCCCATGACCCAGATCCTCAAAGGTTATGACACCGTCAGAAAAACCGACCTCGCCAAACTGAAGGCTGCTTTTGAATCCTACTATGAAGACCATGGTTGTTACCCGGAACAAAGCCTTTTGGAAAATTGCGGAGGTGATGACCTCGATCCATATATCAATCCCATCCCCTGCGATCCCAGCACCAAAGAACCTTATCTACTCTACTATTACCCTCAATCGTCGTGCCCTCAAAACTTCGTGGTCTACACCGAGCTCACCAATATTTTTGATCCGTCTGGCTCAAACATTCCCTACTGTGATCACTACTATGCCGTCTACAGTCCGGGGACCAACGAGACCATCGTTGTTGCCGGTTGTTCTGGTCGGGAAATTTGCTCACGCCTGTACGGCTGTGTCAGTGGTGCGTGTACTCTCATCGCAGAAGATTCTTTTCCCCTCTGTTATCCCAGTTATTGTGAAGATCCAACCTGCAACCTAAGATGTGACAACCCCAGCTACGAATGTATTGCTAACTAACTGATATCAGAGAATCTTTCAGGCCTTCTATGCCTTGACCATTGCCACAGGAAACATTGAAAACTGCAATTTTCTTTTTCTTAAACAACTTCTCGATCTCTTTCACCGTATTCTCGTCCACCAGATCGATCTTATTTATCACCACCAGCTCTTTTTTGGCCGCCAGTTCAGGACTGTATTTTTTTAGCTCTTGCCTGACCGCTGTGTAATTCTTCCACACCATCTCCGCACTCATAGGTTCGACCGAAACCAGATGCACCACTACTTGCGTTCTTTCTATATGCCTTAAAAACTGTACTCCCAAGCCTTTACCCTCACTTGCTCCTTCTATAAGCCCGGGGATGTCGGCGATCACCTTGGATATATTTTTGTGTTTTAACACTCCCAGGTTTGGTTCCAGTGTGGTGAAAGCATATGAGGCAATTTTCGGTCTGGCAGCAGTCAATACGCTCAACAGCGTCGATTTACCTGCATTAGGTAACCCGACCAAACCGATGTCGGCCAATAGTTTCAGCTCTAACTCAACATCATATTCTTCACCGAACTGACCTGCTTCGGCAATTAGCGGTGTGGTTGTCTTGGCGCTCTTAAAATGAACATTGCCTTTACCTCCATGACCACCTCTGGCGATCAATATCCTTTTTTCGGCCTCATTCATGTCAATTTCTCTCTCTTCGTACCCGAGGATTCTTCTCTGAGGTATCAGTCTACCAAGCGTTCCCAGCTTCATACCCTTGACTCTGATCTCCTTTTCCCGGATTTCATCTATCGGAAATGCCCGCAGCTTCACAAAAGTACCCATTGGTACTCTGATCACCAGGTCCTGACCTTTAGGACCTGCTTTTTTCTTTCCCAGTCCCTTACCCCCATTTTCGGCTTCATATTTTTGTCTGTGGGCAAAATCCTGCAGAGTATTTAGGTTCTGGTCTGCCTCAATCCAGACATTGCCACCCTTTCCACCGTCACCGCCATCGGGACCACCCTTAGGAATGAACTTCTCTCTCCTAAAAGATACCGCCCCGTCTCCGCCGCGTCCTGCTCTAATGATTAATTTCGCTGTATCCACCATATATGTATATTTTACATCACCTTAGTCATCCAAACCTGACGAATATATCAATCTATAGATCTCTATCTCAAATATGCCAGAGGATCACCCAGCCCGTTTGTCATTCTGATCTCAAAGTGAAGGTGGTTTCCTGTCGAACGGCCGGTCGATCCCATTTGTCCGATCACATTCCCCCTCTTTACTGTCTGACCGATCACCACCGAGATCTTCGACAAGTGAGCGTATAAAGTTCTGTATCCGTTACCATGGTCGATCATGACCCTGTTCCCATATCCGGAGTTGTCCGGCCAGCCTGCTACTACCACTGTCCCCGAGTCTGCAGCCAAGATCGCTCCTCCATCCCGGTTTGCGATGTCTATCGCCTTATGCCAGGACTTGAAACCTTGAGTGATCTTTCCCGCAGCCGGCCAGATCCAGGAACCGGTTGCCGAAATAACACCCGCACTTGGGGTCATCTGCTGAGCCAGATTGTTTCTAGGAGCGGTCACCGGTTCATCAGGCATTTCACCGTCAGGTACAACTAATGTCTGGCCAATAGCAATGGCGAAGGTCTCATCATTGGAAAATTCGTTAAAGGGAAAGTCGACGATCGCCTGGGCAGAAACGTTATAGCGTTTAGCTACGGAATAAATCGTTTCACCACTCTTCACTGTGTGGATCACACCGGAAACAGGTGGAATCTGCAGTGTCATTCCTGCCCTGACCTTCTTTTCCTGCACCCCCTTGTTTAGCCATTTGATTGAGTCGACATCAACTCCAAACTTCTTAGCGATTGAGGCAAAAGTCTCCCCCTCTTCGACCTTGTACTCGGTTACCTCAGCCCTGGGCTTGTCGGAAACTTGAGTCATTGTGTCCACAGCCATAGCATTATCAGAAGTTAATCCTAAAACCTGAGCACCGGCAGTTGGAGTTACGTCCTGAGCAAAGACTATTCGATTGCCCAAACCGGAAGATAACATTGCTTGGGCCTGAGTATCATTAACCACCAAAGACGGACCCATGGTCACTCCCAATACCAACACCGCCACCATCGCTCCATTTACGATCAGCCTGGAATACTTACCTCTTTGCTGATAAAGTTTTCCCACAAAAAAACCTTTCACTCCTTCGAACTTGGCAAATCTGGGTGAAAGGTAGCTACGGATAAAGTAAGAGACCAAGCTCTTAACAAACCTGAAAAAGTCAAAAATCCAATAGTCAATTGCTTTTTTGAGGCTACTCATTACTTGCTACTTGATTAAAGGTAGCGGAAAATATTGTAGCATGTCAACGACTACTAATCGCGGAAAAGTCCTCATCTTCTTCCTCCTTTTGTTGTCAGTTTTTGCTATCCGGACCATTTCTCTCACTCTTCGTTCCGATCTTCAGGATTATTCTTATTATCTTAAAGCTGCCCAGAATCTCCTCTCCGGTCAAGATCCATACTTCACTTACCCGACCCAGGTATATCCACCCGCTTCACTCCTTCTTTTTATCCCCCTGTCTCTTCTGCCGCCGGACTTAAGCAAGCTCCTCTGGACTACCATCTCTCTTATCTCTCTCTTCCTGGCTTTAAATATTTTTTCCGGCTATGCGCTCAAGAAAGACTCAAACGTATTCGCGACCATTTTCTTCCTCATTTCCCTGCAAACGTTTCCTGTCAAATATGCACTGGCGCAGGGTCAGGTGAACTTTCTTGTATTTCTCGGGTATGCTTGTATATTCCACTTCCTTTCTCAAAAAAAGCTTCACCTTACAGGGTTGATACTCTCCCTGATTGTCATCCTTAAGGTAAATCCTCTTCTTTTGATTCCTTACCTCATCCTGACCAAAAATACCAAATCGCTTCCCGTTTTTTTATTGGGTCTACTATCACTGAACCTATATATCGACCTTTTATTTCCTCATCCACTGAACAAATCTTTCCTGCAATCACTCGTTAATATGTCCACCAATTACTCGGGTTATTACTACAACACCTCCCTTGCCGGCCTCTTTATTCGCTTAACCAATCAACAAATTGCCGGTATTCTAAACCTCGCTTTTTCCGGTCTGGTCTGGATCCTCGTCTTTATTTCCTCCTTAAAGGCCAAGCACAACCCCCTAACCTTCTCCCTTTTTCTTGTAGCCATCCTGCTTACCTCACCGATCACCTGGCAACACTATCTCTTCTGGTCACTGCCCGCCTTTTTAATTCTTATCTCTCACAAACAAAACAAATCGACCCTATTTCTTACAGCCCTTAGCTTCAGTCTTATCAATTTAAATCTGAAAGATCCTCAGAAGTTATCGATGACTAACCCTTTTTACTCACATGCCACCTTCGGCCTTCTGCTCCTATTTCTCATCCTCATCCTTGAAAACCAGAGAGTAGGGAGTCATTCCCACCAGTCGGTATCCTAAACCACCCATCAACACTGCCACCCCCGACTTAAGTGGCTTTTCCCAAAAATACTGCAGATCTTCGCAGATGACCACCCTCGGTCGATACTTTTTCCAGTCATTTGATCTCAAAACTTCCTCATCCATCCCCTCGGTGTCCACACTTAAAAGGTCAACTCTCTGACCTTTTGGCAAATACTCATCCAAAATTTTAGATAGACGTAAAATTGCAACCGGTTTTTTTCCAATCATCTTTCGTCCTGACTGTTTATTTCTTTCTGCTGCCCCCGGATCAAATGTATTGGCCGCCGAATCCTTAAACATGTAGTAATCCTCCGCCCCATCTTTGCCTCCAACCCCTATTCCCAGAGCCACATCTTTCTTCCTAATCTCCTTATACAACCTCACCATTTCGGGGTTTGGTTCAACCACCAACCCTCTCCACCCCCTCTTGTAGAAAAAGTAGGTATTGGAAAATAGTTTTGGATGGTACGCCCCAATGTCTACATAGTATCCTCTTCCCCTCCTCAATTCGGTAGAAGCAATGATGTCTTCTCCGGCTTGGGAGAAGCTCCTTTTCCCAAACCAATCATAAAACGGTGAATTTATTATTTTCTGCTTCAATCCCATATCCTTAGTCTACAATAAATATGTGCGCCAGATTCACATCAAACTGATTGTCACCACTCTTATCCTCCTCCTCTCTGTTAGCTTGGTCTCTGCCTATATCTACACCAAACCGTTTTTCCCTTACCTCAAATACCTTCTCGGAGTAGAAAAACCCACCACTTATACCATCTTGCTGCAAAACGACACCGAGATACGAGCCAATGGTGGCTTCGCCGGCTCCTTTGCCAAACTGACGATCACCTCACCCAGATACAGACCCAATCTCGACCTATCATTTCAGGATATCTATGTCCCCAATGGCCAACTGGATGGCTACGTCGACCCACCAGCTCCAATTCAGGAGGCCTTCAAGCATGGTACCTGGGAACTGGCCAATGCTGACTGGGAACCTGACTTTCCTACAACAGCAATGGCTATCCGCTGGTTCTTGGAAAAAGGTGGTGAGACAAATCCGGATATTCTGGTCACTCTCAACCTGACCACAATCAAGAAAATTCTCGATATTGTCGGTCCTTTCAGTGTTAGGGAATATCAGGCGGAGATCACTCCCCAAAATGTTTACACCTTCCTTCAATCACAAGCGGAAACTGATTTTTTCCCCGGTTCAACTCAAAAAAAAGATGCTCTTACTGCCGTCGGTAAGGCTCTGAAGAAAAAATTCCTCACTCTCGACCCGATTCAACATGCAAGGATTGCTCTGATAGTTAAAAATGAGCTTGACCACAGCAATCTGTTACTCAACTCACAAGACGAAACTTTTCAAGACTTCCTCATCGAGAAAGGCTGGGCAGGAACACTGAATCCCGGACCGCTTGACACTTACTTGCTGGTCGAAGCAAATTTAGGCGCCAACAAAGCCAACTGTTGTATCCAGAGGTCTACCGAACATACGATTTATGAAGAGAGCGGCACCTACCGTCACCGTGTTCACCTCATTCTCAACAACACCAGTACCGGACATAACCCCAACCCTCCCTTTGATTTTTCCGGTCACTACATCAGCTACCTTCGCTTCTACCTCCCCTCCGACGCCTGGAACATCGAAGTCCTCCCCAACCAATCATCACCCTCCGCCACTCCACACATTCCCCAACAGGTGATTACTACTACCAATAAATATGGCCTGACGGAGATCGGCTTCTTCCATACCACCGCAGCCGGCACGCTCAGCACCGTGGACCTTTCCTATTTCCTCGCCACCGGTTCCGCTCAGATTCCCTATCACCTTACCCTTCTCAAACAAAACGGCCTCACTTCTTCTCCTCAATCGATCATCTTCAAGGGCAAATCTTACTCTTATCCGCTGACATCCTCTACCACGGTTCAATTCTGAGCCTTAATTCAACTTTGTACCAAAACGCCACCCCGAAGGTGGCGCTTTTTAACTCAAAATTTACTTTATCCTCCGTCTTTAAGTGAGGCAAGGAACTCCTTGTTAGTCTTAGTCTTCGCCAATCTGGAAACCATTACCTCTGTACGCTCACCGTCACCCAAAACATCCAGCATTCTACGCATCAAAATAACGCTTTGGTATTCCATTGAGTCGAACAACAGATCGTCTCTGCGAGTGCTGCTTCTCATCACGTCAATTGCCGGGTAGATTCTTCTCTCGGCCAACCTACGATCAAGATGCAACTCCATGTTACCAGTGCCCTTGAACTCTTCATAAACCAGATCATCCATTCTCGATCCGGTATCAATCAAGGCTGTTCCGATGATGGTCAGAGAGCCTCCACCTTCGATCTTTCTGGCTGCTCCGAAGAACTTTTTGGGAGGATATAGAGCTGCCGGGTCAAAACCACCGGAAAGTGTTCTTCCTGATGTCGGAATAGCCAGGTTATATGCACGTGCCAAGCGGGTAATTGAGTCCAGGAGGATGACTACGTCTTTTCCAAGCTCGACCAATCTCTTGGCTCTCTCGAGTGCGATCTCGGCTACTTTTGTCTGTTCCTCGGCTTTTTCATCAAAATTACTGGCGGCCGTTTCACCGGGCATCTCACTATTTTTAGTGATTGCGGCAATGTGTCTTGAAATATCGGTCACCTCTTCCGGACGCTCACCCACTAAAACTGCCATGATATGGACTTCTGGATAGTTGGCGGCGATCCCGGATGAAATCTCCTTTAATACAGTTGTCTTTCCTGCTTTAGGTGGAGATACGATCAAACCTCTCTGTCCTCTACCGATTGGAGCAACGAGGTCGATAAGGCGGGTAGAAACGGTTTCCTTACCCGTCTCCAGCTTGATCTTCTCGAAGGGGTATATAGGTGTTCCTTTCTCAAATCTTGACCTGTCCATCATTTTCGAAGGCTCGACACCATTGACCTTCGAGATCTGGATCATTCCCCAATACTGCTCGCCTTCTCTGGGGCGTTTGGCCAAACCTATTACGATATCTCCCGACCTGAGTCTTAGCTGTCTGCTCATCGCCGAGTTGATAAAGATGTCGTTCTCACTTGGTTTGAAATCCGGCCTTGCCACTGCTCTTCCGTCAGAACCAAGCACGTCGACGATCCCGGTCACCTCTTCGGTGATTACGGGCTCTGGAGTGGGTCTTTGTTGGTAAGCAGGTCTCATTACCGGTCTTTGTGAATACATCTGCCTGGACTGTTGAGGCCTCATGTAATAAGGTCTGTCCTGGACAGCAGGAGCTACAACCACAGGAGCTGCGGGCGCATTTACGGGAGCTTTGTGCTCAGCGACAACAGGTTTTTCCTCGGTCACTTCTGGCTTCTCCATTACTGGAGTTTTTACTACTGCAGGCTCAGCAGCCTCTTTCGCAATAGTTTTTTTAACACGAACTTTGGCATCGTCAGCCATAAACTTAGGTTTAATTATTTGATAAGATTTTTGGGAACGGATCCATTAAATATGTCTCGATTAGAAATGAGGAAACAATTGGGAACTAAGCAGGATTATGGAATATTACTTTCCCCCTGTCAAGTGAGCGGAAAGCCTTAAGTTCACTAAGGGTGAAGCGCGTAAGGCTATCGTGCAGCGCCGGTCCAAAATTGGCACTGCTAGCCAAACCCATTCCACCTTCAGTAAACTCAAAGTATATCTAACTAGTCAGTATAGTATCACCCATGCCTGAAATTGTCAAGTTGATGATTATAAGTCTAGCAATATATATCAATCTACCAACTAGCATATCATCACCCAAATTACGCCAATTTACTGCTAAACTTAACTATGCGACTCCATAAAAAGTTCTTTTTGGTCAGCGGCATCTCCCTCTGGACACTCGCAGTTGTTTTTGCTCTTCTCCCTGTTTGGCCACATGTATATTACAGAATTTCTCCTCGTGCCTCGGAAACACTAGCCTCTACGATCGCCTACACCGTCACCGAAGAGCCTGGTACGATAAACCAACCGTCCCCAACATTGACTCCCGCACCCACACCAACCCCGATTACACTTCCCGACTTCGACCCTTCACTTCCTGAAAAAGATGGCCTTATAATCGAGAAAATTGGTGTACGAGGAGAAATCCACGAAGGCGCCGATTGGAATACTATCTTAAAGCAGGGAATTTGGCGTGTCCCCAACTTCGGGACTCCCGATCGCCCTGGACAACCGGTAATTCTTGCTGCCCACCGCTGGGGTTATCTGGAATGGTCGGCCGCTTTCAGAAAATTAAATTCTTTCTATAGTCTGCCACAACTGGTCTCCGGGGACAAAATTAAATTTGTCTGGGAACAGCGAGAATATGAGTACACTGTTTACTCAACCGAAACAGGTACTGCCATCACCGACTATAAAGCGAACCTCATTCTCTACACTTGCCAACTGTGGAACTCACCGGTTCGCTACTTCGTTTATGCCAATAGAACAAACTAGCTCATTCTTGCTCCACTAGTTTATATAGGGTATAATTCACCCTACTTGTACCCTTAAAATTCACTTCCTGGAGGTTGGAATGAGAAAATCAACTCTAACTCGGATGAAGGCAAACACCATGATCGACACTGCCGCCTTTTTTGGCCTCAATACCTTCACCTTCCTTATCTTGACGATCGTAGCTGTCGCATCTCATACGCTTCTTCCAGCTCTTGCCTTCCTTCTATTAACCGTTGGTTTTTTCTGCATAACCATCATTTGCTTCAAAGCCGTTGACTATTATATTCATTTATATGCCCTTGAGGCCATCACAGAACTTGAAGCCTTCGAAAATAATAGTCAGGTCGCCTAAAATAACAAGCTCTCCGCCCGGGTAACACCGGGTATTTTTTTGTGCTAATAACCCCCACCTCTCCACATTGGGTGTTAAATTATAAATCGGTGAATACGTATAATTTTCTACATCCGAACACATTTAATATTTACTAACAAGGGTAACAAAAACCCCCGTTTCCAGGGGGCTTTTAACTAAAAATATATTTTAAAATGTGGGCGGTTGAGGTGTTACTGGACTGTCCGTCGGTTGATCCGTTCCCATTATTGAAGGTTGTTCTGGAAGTCTAGGTTGCATTGAAGCCATCAGGGGTTGTTCCACTGGTTGGAGTGGGGGTAATGGAGGTAACTCCCCTGTTTGTGGCGCTGGTGAAAAAGCATTCATATCCGTCGATTGTTCTGTTTGTTGAGCATTTTCAGCAGGGGTAATCGCTTCAGTAGCCTCAACTTCAGGCGCTACCTCCGGGGTTAATGACTCCGGTTCGTTGACGACCGGTTCATCCTGTTTTTGTTCCTCAACAGGTTCCTGCTCAGCAGCCTGTTGTGTCTGTTCCTGACCCATCGAGGCAATTTCTTCATCCAACACCGTTGAAACATCACTCATATATTTGATATCTTCCTCATCGGTTGCATTTTCATATTCCTCTTTACTATCCTGAATATCGCTCTTAAGGGTCTCCATTTCAGCTATCACCTTATCTAATTCTTCTGCAGCCATGTCTGCGTGATCGGCCGCCGTTTCAAGGATCATGGCCACGTCTTCTACCATCTTGTCTCCGAATTCATGACTTTCTATATAACTCATGACTGCTTGTTCCATTTCTGGGCTTAAAGCTAGAGTTTTTATGTAATTTACGAAACTTTGTTTATCCATCTTTTTTCTATATTTTTATAAAACTCCTTGCTTCATTTGCCCGGCAAGCGCACCGGCAGCCTGAATAGTCTCATTTCTGCTTCCCTTATTCCTTGCATACCATTCCTTAATTGACCTTGCATCGGCTCTTAATTGCTTAGAATCCAAAGACAGGTCGTTTGATAAGTTCACTGCCTTGTCTATCCATCCTCCAATCTTTGCTTCCATACGTCTAAACCAATTCATTTTCCCCTCAGAAGTTCTAGCTCTCTCTCCCATTTCTCTAATGAACTTCACTTCTGGAATTTCAGCTACTGCTAACACACGGCTGGTTACACTCTCAATTGGAGACGCCAACACATCCAATGCTCTTGATCCAATATCGGATACCAACCTATGAGCCTCATCTATGGTTTGTACGACGGGAATAAAGAAGACCTCGATCACAGGCCCAGCCACCTCCCTGCCGAAAGAATTGACCATTTCTTTTCCCCAGCCATCAACAGTTGTTACTACTTCACCATTTTTCTTGTCGATAGCTTCATTCGCCCGATTGCAATATCCATCGACCTTTTTGCCCATCGCCTCACCCTGTTTATGCCACTCGGCCTTAGCTCCTTCCCACACCCCAGCCAATCTTGTGCTCACTTTATCAACTATCTGGCTATTCTTTTCAACGACTGCATCCACTCCCTCCTTGACAGCTGCGCCCCACAGATCTGGGCTCCTGACTATTTCTCCTCCAACCTCACTGGCATCTTTAAGTTTATTTCCAAATTCCTTAAGTTTTTCCTTTAAATTTTTCCAACCTTGTCCCTTTTTCTCTTTCCTTGCCTCTCTTCTTTCCCTTGCCTCTGCAAACACGGACTTCTTCTCTACTTGAGGTTCCGGTTGAAGTTCAGGCTCATGCGTAGTCACACTTACTCCACTTGGTGGTAATTGTTCCATCTATATATCAATAATTATTATCTAAATCATTTACTCACAATTAAGCCTTCATGTCAAACTTTTATCAGGTTCATTTAGTCCTATAGTTGACATCGAGGGATACATGTGTTATATTATGCGGACTATGAAATCAATATTGCCTATCATCCTCATCGTGCTTGCCCTTACCGGGGCGATTACCTACTCTCTGGCCAAAAGAGCCACTCAGGTAAAAAAAGACGTTAACCGTTTTGGTATCTCTGCCAACAAACTCGAGGACAGCTCTGCCCCCAAGTTCCAGATCGACACCGAAACTACCCCCACGCCTTCTTCACCGATAGTATCTCCAACTGTCAAAGCTGTTGCCACTCCTACTCCCACTGCTACACCTAAGGCTGAACTTCCTAAGACCGAAGAGGAATCAGCTAAATCAGGCACCAAGGGAGGCGTCACAGTAGCCACGACCGAAAAGAAAGTTAACTCTGTTAAGACCACCGTCTGTACCCCCGTTTACGGAATGGCTAACACCTGCACCGAACACGTGGTCGTAGACACAGGTGCCGCCGACTCAATCCTCTTTAACCTTGCCGGCTTAAGCTACATCGGTGGACTCGTAGCTCTGGTTAAAGCTAAAACCCTCAAGAAATAATATTAGTTTTGATATTTACCTCTGCTTCCAAGCCTAACTAGGAGGCAGAGAGTAGGTTTCAAGTTTGCATATATTCGCACCTTAAAGAGGAGACGACCGTGAATAAATTCCAGGACTTTCTTAAGAACTCAGCTAACTGGCAGCTCCGTGCAGTTCTCGCCGCAATCACTCTAGTTATCACCATTCTTGCAGCCGCTGTCTATTCTCCTGCAGCCACCCTTATCATCTTTATTGGGGTCTACGCTGTCACCACAGGGCCTGACTGGCGAAACATACTGTTCAACGGGGGATTTTCGGCAATGATGCCTATTCCCAACGTCAATCAAATGAGGACCATCGTCGCACAAGCTGCAAACTCTCCACGTACCAATACCCAGAGAAAGCGGGACGCCAAGCGCAATAAGCGCAAATAGACTACTTCTCACCCCAACCCTGGAGCTCCACTCCAGGGTTATTTATTACCTAGCTTTGTCCCATAGCTTGACATTTAGGCTCTCTTGTGATACTATTCCCCCAATCCCGTTCTGGGACACACATTCAAAAAAAGTAAGGAATAAGGAGATTTCCCCATGCTTAAGACCGTTATAAAGATAGTCGTAATAGTCATTTTGTTGATCGCCCTGGTCTATGTGGCTGTGTTGGTGAACGCCAAGCTTGGCCTCATCGGTGCTGACCCCGCCGTAACCGTAAGTGATATCGTCGAACCCGCCACGCAGGCAGAAGTCGGCGAAATCCAGGAAAACGACGAGGCAATAGTCGACACATCCTACTTCAATGCCTGCACCAGCGAAGGCCTGGATGACGACATCACCGCCCTTAAGAATAACGGGCAGGTCGTGCCAAATTCATGGATGTTCCTCGACAAAAATGAAACTGAGATCGCCGCCGGCGATTACTGGTTCATCGATGTCCCCGCGAACGTCTATGGCCACATCTTCTATCCGGTCACCGGGCTCACCTACCAGGTGCGCGGCCCCGCCAAACTCATGGTCGGCGCAGCCACTTTCTGGTGTGATAACGGTGGCAGTACGCCAAATGATGGGAAGTACCAGATGGTCGATGCCAAGAAATTGGCGGACATGCTTCTGGACTCAAACTGGGAACTTGCTGGCGATGGCGCCATCGGCGCTTGGGTTAACGTCCCCGACGTAGCCAGCCAACCCAAATAACATTCCTTACCACCTTGCCGGGGCCATCGCGCCCCGGCATTTTTTTAAAAAGCCCTAACTTAGGACTTTTTAAAGAGATTCGTACGTACATTCAAAATCTATTGGAGGAAAAATGAAACGGATTCTTGTAATTCTTGTTGCTCTAATCGTCCTCACTGGACTACTTATGTCCAATATTCCCGCCAAGGCTGACGGGTCGGGCTGCGAAGCACCGACTGTCGATGGCTGGATCTGGACCCAAGACACCGGTAATCCGGAAGACCTGGGCTACTGGTTTTACGATTCAGAAAACGCACTTAGCTTCACCGTCCCCGAGCATATCTCAAGCGTGGATTACTTCGTCTGGGAGACAGGTGAAACATTCCATGCGGAAACTGGAGAGGAAGTTATAAATGCGAATACGGCCTCGGCCTTCTGTACGCCTCAGGTAGAGCCAACCCCCGAACCTGAGAATAGCTTCATTTACCTGCCTCTCGTCGTCCAACCGTTGCCTGAATTGCCCGCCGGGGTTTCATGCGATCGACCTAGCCAAGATGGTCGATGGACCTGGGAAACATACCGGGATGGCTCGCAAGGATGGCATATAGGCCCATTAGCCACTGCCATCACCATGACGGTTCCTGACCATATTCAGGCCGTTTATTCCAGCCTGGACGGCGCCGGCCAACCTCCCGCCTACCCAGGCGACGTAATCTCTTTCCATGAGGCCACAGCCTTCTGCGCTGCCTTCATATTGTGACGAATCTCAGACCCCGAGCCCAGCTCGGGGTATTTTTTTGTTACAATCTCTCTTCTAAACTCAAAAACTTGACTTTAATCCGAATATGATATATTATAAGTCATTATGAAAACATCCTTGACCATCGTCATCCCGGTCTACAACGAGGCTAGCCGCCTGCAAAGAGCTTTCGACAGCCTTAACTCTTTGCGCCTTCCCTCACCTCTCAAGGTCAACCAGGTTATCTTTGTCAACGACGGATCAAAAGATGAATCCCTCAAGATCCTTCGCAATGCCAAGCTCAAATTTCCCAAAAAGATCATCTCCTACAGGCACAACTTGGGCAAGGGTTATGCGGTAAAGAGGGGCATGCTTGCCTCAAAATCCGAGTTTACTCTTCTCACCGACGCCGACATCGCCACTCCCCTGACCGAGATCAACAAATTCCTTCCCTACATTAAGGCAGGTCTTGATGTGATCATAGGTACCCGTAAAAACGGGCGCTCTACAGTCACTATTCACCAGCCCTTTATTCGCGAAAACATGGGTAAGGTGTTTACTGCCCTCTCACGCCTGATTCTTGGTGTCAACGTCACCGACTTCACCTGTGGCTTCAAAGTCTTCAAAAAAGGTGCCAGGGAAGCCATTTTCAAGCGTGCTCTAGTCAATCGCTGGGGTTATGACTCCGAAGTCCTCTTCCTGGCCCACAAACTCGGATTCAACATGGTGGAAAGATCTGTCTCCTGGGCTGACCAAAGAAATACCAAGGTCAGACTACTTAATGATGCCGTTAACTCCTTTAAGGAGCTCTTGGAGATTCGCTTCAACTATTTCTCCGGCAAATACAAAATCGTCTACAACTACCCCAAGAGAGAATATAATTTCTCTTAATGAACCCTTTAGTCAGTGTCTGTCTGCCAGTCTATAACGCCGAACGCTATCTCCCCCAATGCCTTAAAAGCATCGAGGACCAAACTTACCGCCCCCTGGAACTCATCATCATCGACGATTCATCCAAGGATGGATCATTTTCCATACTCTCAGAGTTTGCTAAAGGTAAACCTTGGGTAAAAGTATCACAAAACCAACACAATCTCGGTGTCAGTTCCACATTTAATCATGCTGTTTCGCTGGCACAAGGCGACTACATTGCCCGTATGGATGCCGACGACATTATGGACCCTGAAAGGATAGCCAAACAAGCTTCCTTTCTTCAGTCTCACCCCGAAACCGTCATTGTCGGCGGTCAATGTCACATCATCGACAACTCAGGTAATATCATCGGCAAAAAGGTCTTCCCCCTCAAACATCGTGAGATCCTCGACATGCTCTTCCGCACGGTTCCTATGCAACAACCGACAGTCACCATCAACCGCTCACTACTCCCCCAAGACTTCCTCTACGGGAACCCCTATTTTTCCCCGGCAGAAGACTATGGTCTATTCTTTTCTGCAGCCCGTTACGGCAAACTGGCCAACCTCCCTGATTTCACTCATTATTACCGGGAACACGGCACCAACATATCCCTGACCAAACCCAAGTTTACCTTCTGGCGCATTTGGCGAGCTCGCCTGGATGCCCTGCTCCACCAACACTATCGACCTTCCATCAAATCAATCGTTATCGTCCTGGCTCAAACCTTAGTCATCCTTCTACTACCGGAAAAGTTAATTTATCCCCTCCATAAATTTACTCGGGGAATGGGAAAATAACTCCACTCTTGCTCTGCTAAACTTAAATCGTGGCCAAGAATATTACTAAGATAAAACACCGCTTTCCTCTCAGACAACTACGTCTCTTGCCACGCAAAATCAGCCATCATTGGCCTGTTCCGGTCCTCATCCTTACCACCCTACTTCTCTCGTTTCTTAATTACGAACCGGGAACTTTTTTTATCGGCTGGGATAACCTGCCCGCCGAATTCGACCCCCCACTGAATCTCCAACGCTCTATCTTCGCCGTCTGGCAAGAATATCAATCCCTTGGTCTGCTCGGTGGCATGAGCCACGCCGCCGATCTACCTCGTCAAATCGTCATCCTTCTTCTTTCGTACCTCCCCATTCCTCTCGATCTAATTCGTTATCTCTCTACCTTCTTTCCCCTCATCCTTGGACCTTTGGGAACATATTTCTTCCTGGATCGTTTTGTTTTCAAGAACAAACTTGACGCCAAAACCGGCCAGACTGCTTCTTTTTTTGGTGGATTCTTTTACCTTCTTAACCTAGCCACTATGCAGACCTTCTATGCCCCCTTCGAAACATTCATTTACTTCTATGGAGCGTTCCCCTGGCTTATCTTCTTCTTAGTGCGTTTTTTCCGTACCCCTACTCCGAAAAATTTATTTATCTTCTTTCTGATTTCCGTCCTGGCTACACCGGCCTTTTATATCGAAACCTTATTTGTTGTCTACGGCCTTACTCTGCTTGCTCTTTATATTTTCCATCGACCTTCGATCAAGACGGTTATTCTTTCCGGCCTGGCTGTACTGGTGGCCAACCTCTTCTGGTTACTTCCGGTTGTCCTCTTCGTATTAACCAACGGCCAGGTAGGTGAATTGTCAAAAATAAACACTATCTCGACTCCGGAAACCTACGCCCGCAATTTGGAATTTGGTAATCTTCCTGACCTTGCCCTTCTCAAGGGTTATTGGTTCAATTTTGTAGATCTCTCTGGAGGTACCAATAAATTTGATTACCTCCTCTCCACTTGGCGATCTCATTTGTCAACTCCGGTTATCTCGCTCATCGGCTATCTCTTGTTTTTAATCTCCGCCATTGGCTTCTACTATGCTCTGAACAAGAAATTCCGTTACTCTATATTTGCTGCTGTCACAACTGCCATTTGCGTTTTCTTTCTTATCGGTGGCAGCACCCTGATCAACACCACTATTCCTCTGGTAGGTGAGTTATTTCGCTCACCCTTCACCAAGTTTTCCACCCCCCTCTCTTTTGCCTATGCTTATTTTTTCTCCGTAGGTTGCATCTTTCTATTGGATCTTTTTAGTTATTTACACAACCGACTTACTCACGCCGTCACTCTCTTCACTGTTCTCATCGCCATCCTTATATATATGTCCCCTGCTTTTTCCGGTAATTTTTTATCGCCCTCCATGCGCCGTTCCATTCCCACGGAGTACTTCGAGTTATTTGACTTTTTCCGTAAACAAGACCCGGCTACTCGCATCGCCAACTTCCCCCAAAACGACTTCTGGGGCTGGCTGTATTACGACTGGGGTTACCGTGGTTCAGGGTTTCTCTGGTATGGCATTAAACAACCAATACTCGATCGGGCATTTGATGCTTGGTCAAGGGAATCCCAGGTCTACTACGAAGAAATTAATTCTGCCATCTATTCAGAAGATTGGGATCGCTTCGACCACCTGATCAGTAAGTACTCTATCAACTGGCTTCTGATTGACCACCATGTCATCGCTCCTGAAGGTAGAGTTGACCTCAAGACCAAAGAGTTGGAAGAGCATCTTTCCACCAGCCCGAACTACTCACTCTCAACAAACCTCAACAACACCATCTTTGTCTATGAATCCAAGGTCAAAAACAACACCAAAAACTTCATCTCGGCCTCAACCAAATCGACCTCCATCACCCCGTTTGACCCGCCCAAACTCAGACCCAACACCTCCCTGACACTTACCTCCAACTCCGTCGTCTTTCCCTCTATCACCCTTACGAATACCAAAGGTTTTACTCTGGATCTTCCTTCTTTATCAAAGACCGAAAGCCTCCTCCCGGTAGAAATTTCGTACCAGAAAGCTTACGGAGTCCTTAGTCTAAAGCTGACCACTCAAGCGCCTCAGATCACACTCAACGACCAGGATGTCTCACCCTCTCCCTCATCAACCACCGTATCCATCCCAGTCACCAGCAGCACCGAAAGTCTGATCCTCCAAATCAATCAGGATTTCTTTGAACTACAACTTCCCGCAGAAATAACCGAATTTATTGGTTACTACCCCATTGGCAGCACTTACCTCCCTGCAAATTCTCCGTTTGCCGTCATTCTCTATGATGGCAGTCCGCAAACAAATTTTGACCTGACGTCAGACCTTAAACTCTCCACTCCGTATCAGTGCTACACTGACAAGCCAAATCGAAAAATTGAAAAGATCAGCACTGGTGAAAGTGTAGCTCTTCTTGGCACGGACGTTGTCGGCTGCCTATCTGCCCAGCTACCTCAACTGAACGCCTCTGGTGTCTATTCCGTAGACTTTTCTTACTACTCACCAACCCTTACACCGGGAAACGTCAGTATCACTACTCTGAATCTTGGCTCCGAGAACACTGCCCAACCACTTGAAACGACTGCCGAATCAAAACATACACGCATTTTCGCCCAAGCTAGC
>Ga0209417_1002838_pt1 | contig 25063 bp, 21 predicted proteins | sample RifGroF2_FD_184002 | JGI IMG/M metagenome (GOLD analysis project Ga0209417, IMG submission 184002) | Groundwater microbial communities from Rifle, Colorado, USA - Groundwater F2 (SPAdes) (version 2) | ecosystem: Environmental > Aquatic > Deep subsurface > Groundwater | place: Rifle, Colorado... | reverse complement strand
TACCGGCATTTACCTGTAGTCGGCAATAAGTATTTTCTTCCACGGCTTAAAGATATATTTCCTTTACTAATTTCCGCGATATTGATTATCTTGGGGATATTTTTTATAAAGAGCGCCCTTACGGGCATAAGAAAACAGAGAATAACATTAGGGGTTCTGATCTGCGCGGCGGGTATTCTATTCCTGTTTAATAATATACCATTTTTGGCTTCCCGGTATAGCCCTTACCAAGGGCAGAAACAATACCTTCCTTACCAAAACCTGATAAATTACGCGGCTGAAAAAGGTGGTCTGACTTTTTGGGCCCATCCGCTGATAACCGAAGAGACCTCCTGGGGCAGGCTTGCCAAAACAGTAAATTTTTCTACCCTAAAATATCCTGAGGCATTAATGTTAACTCAGGGATATACGGGATTTGGGGTAGGAGCCAACAGGGATCTTATCCTTGCCGGAGAGAAGTGGGATGATGCTCTAAACAGCTACTGCGAAGGCAGAAGGGTTAGTCCGGCCTGGGTAATCGCCGAGGCGGATTACCGCACGGGAGGCCGCATTGATTCTATCCAGAATATGATTTTCCTCTCTCAGTTTAATGAGGAGTCTTTGTATGAGGCTCTTGCCGCGGGAAGGCTTTATATCCGTTATTATTCCGAGAATAAATGCGATATCTTGTTGGATGATTTTCAGGTAATGGATTCGCTGGCGGACCCAGCAGACGGCAGCGCTTTTATTGCCGGTGAAATTACGATCAGGAATAAACCGCGCTTGTTTATCCGGGGGACATTGGCAACTGCTCCACCTGAAGATTCAAGGATAGAGGTTATTCGTAACGGCAGGATTGTTAAGGAATTTAATTTAGCCGGCCAGAAAGAGTTTGATTTAGAGTTTCAGGACGATTCTTTGGAAACAACAGGCAGGATGAATTACTACCGTTTGAATTTCTTTGCCGGCAATACCGCGGTCCTGGCAACCAATCCCATATTCGTCAGGCTGAAGAATGGATAAAAAAATCATAATTGCCGTATTCCTAGTTTTTTGCGCCGCCCTGATCGGCCTTACCTCCGGAAGGATCAACTCTTCCATGGTTGTATTCATACCGCTGGGGTTAATCGGAGCTTCTTTGGTATTTTTCTCCCGGGGCATTCTTATTTTTCTCGCGATTCTTTGTTTAAGCAGCGCCGGTGTCCCTTATGCTGGAATATGGAAAATCACCCTGCAGCTTCGCTGGGCATTGCTTGGTATTTTCTGTTTTCATGTTTTTGGCGATATATTCCTGGGGCGCACGGTGCGCAGGATTAAGCTTTTTGATGCCGCGGCCCTGGTTTTTATCAGTTACGCGTTTATGTCCATGGCCTACTCGCCTTATCCGCGTTTAACCTTGGAACGCTCAACTACAATCTTACTTTTATATATCTCGGTGTTCTGGATTATCTGGAAATACGCTTATCATGAGGGGCCGGAAAAAGTCGTATCGCTGATTTTATGGGTAATGTGGATTATTTTTATCGCAAGTTACCTTGCGATATTTATCGGCCCTTACCGGCCGTTTTTAAATGGCCGGTTTATGGGGGTATTTGCCAATCCTAACGGCATGGGGGTAGTCTCTGCCCTGATTTTGCCCTTGAGTTTCTGGAAATTTCTAGACACCGGCAGGAAGAGCGCGTTATTTCTGTTTTTGCTGATACTTTTAAGCCTTCTGCTTTGCGGAGCGCGTAGCTCGATTAACGCCACACTTTTCGCGCTGGGATACTTTATTTACGTTCGTTCTAAAAAGAATAATCCTTTCGCCTTTTTTGCTACAATATCTTTCATATTGATACTTATCTGGATAGTAGAGACATTAGCCAAGGAATTTTTTAAGGCCTATATTCGGCTTGAGTCACTCCCGGTTTTGAGCGGAAGGCTGGAGGCCTGGAAGGCCGCCGTAAGTTTAATTATGGATAAGCCGCTTTTTGGTTACGGCTTTGGGGTGGAAGACAAGCTTTTTGGCCTGAAAAAAATAATGTTTCGCGTTCATTCAGGGGCCTACGCGCATAATTCATTCTTAGGAATGTTGCTTCAGCTCGGGCTTTTGGGGTTGATTATATTTTTTGTCCCTCTTTTTGTGTTGCTATTTAAGGAGGTATTTTCCCGTGGCGAAAACAAGGAGACCCCGGTTTTAAGATATGCTTTGCGCTCATCGCTTATTGCCGGGCTTATTTGTTGTATGTCAGAAAGCTGGATTTATTCCGTAGGCAATACCCAGGTATTCCCTTTTTGGATTATGGTTATGCTTTTAATGTTTTATCGCCATAGCGATAAGGAGAGAACTGAGGCTTCAGGAGCTTGAATTGGTGAATATTAACCCGTTAAATATAAAATACGATGTTATGGTGATTGGCGCTGGTCCGGTTGGCATATACGCCTCTATTAGGATTGCCGAGGCGGGTTTCCGTGTTTTAGCTATTGAAGAAGACGCGCAGATTGGCAAGCCTCGTTTTTGCACCGGGCTCATCAGCAAAGAGGCCTTTGATCAGTTTCTTCTTCCGGAAGGCGCGATAGAAGAAGAATTTAATTTCGCTACCATTTTTTCCCCTTCCGGCCTAAAACTGCGCTTGAAAAGCAAAAGCCCAGTATACGCCACAGACCGCACTACCTTTGACCAGGGCCTCTATCACCGGGCGAAAGAGGCGGGGGTTAAATTTTTGCTTAACTGCCGCTGTCTGGCTCTAAAGGTAAATAATGACTTTGCCGAGGCCAGGGTGGCGGCCCTGGGGGCGTCAGAAAGAACAATTAAGGCTGAAGCGATTATTTTAGCTACCGGCATAAAATATAGTTTGCATAAATTTGTCGGATTAACCCTGCCGCCTGATTTCCTGGATTGCTCTCAGGTCCAGACTGCCGGCAGGCCTATGGAAGGGATCGAGATTTATTTAGGCAACAGTATCGCGCCGCGCTCTTTTGCCTGGGTGGTGCCTTTAAAGAAAAATGAACTGCGTATCGGTATGAGCACCTATCAAAACTCCGCATCTTTCCTTAAGACATTGCTGAAGAAGCTAAGCCTGAAAGGCGATTTTAATATTATGAGGCGGCCGATACCCTTAGGGACAATAAAAAATACCTATACGGACAGGGTCCTGGTGGTGGGAGACGCGGCAGGCCAGGTTAAGCCGACAACCGGCGGGGGCATATACTTCGGCCTGCTGTGCGCGGATCTGGCCGCCAAAACCATTATTGACGCTTTTAAGGCAGGAGATTTCAGTAAAAAATTCTTGCGGCGCTATGAGATTAACTGGAAGAAAAGGATTGAATTTGATTTAACCATGGGACTTTATCTTAGAAAGCTTATCGCTGACTTTAGTGATGAGCAGATAGAAAAATTAATCCGGTTTTCCGTCCAGGAAAAAACCCAGAGGCTTATTGAAAAATACGGTGATTTTAACCATCATGGAAGACTTATAAAAGAGTTAATAAAGATGCCGGCTTTCTGGAGGAGCCTTCATCATATACTAATCAATAAATAACGATGTTCCTTAATTTAAAATGGATTTCTCAATAATCATTCCGGCATTTAACGAAAAAGAAAGATTACCGCCTTTCATGTTAAGCCTGGTTACACAGATGCAAAAAATCAACTTAAAAGGTGAAATAATAATTGTTGATGACGGCGGTAGCAATCATGATTATCTTTCGTATTCAGAATTAACGCGCGTAAGCGATATTCCGGTAAGAGTAATAAGGCATAATCGAAACCTTGGTAAGGGCGCCGCCATTAAAACAGGATTTAAATCCGCTGAAGGTGCCTGGGTTGGTTTTGTCGATGCCGATGGGGCAACCCCTTCTCGTGAAGTTATTCGTCTGATAGAAATAGCATGTGCTTCAGATTTCGACGGGGTATTTGGTTCTAGAATTTTAATGCTGGGTTATATGATTAATCGTAAGTTTATGCGGCATTTATTTGGGCGAATTTTCGCGACCATAACAGACATAATTTTTAAGATTCCCATTTATGATTCCCAGTGCGGGTGCAAGTTCTTTAAAAAAAATAAAATTGTAGCATTTCTTGAGCTTTGCGTTGAAAAAAGATACCTGTTTGATATTGAATTAATCGCGGCCGGATATGCAAAGGGGCTTAATTTTATCGAGGTTCCGATTTCCTGGAAGGAAATGCCCGGAAGCAAGGTTCATTTTATTAAAGACGGGATTAAAATGATATTCGGGCTTTTGTTTATACGGAAGCGCCTGATAAGGGCGGGCATATTGCAATAATGGACCTAAAAGAATTTAATCCTTTTATTGATGTTACGCATTGGTATTACCAGGCAAAATTTTTAGCGGTTAAGAATATATTAGTAAAAGCAAAGATTTGGCCGCCTTTAAATCCTGAAAACGATAGTATTGGCGATATCGGATCAGGTTCCGGAATCTTTATAAGGGCCTTTCTTGACTCGCTCAAAATTCCTCCGCAACACGCTTATGCCGTTGATGTATCTTATTCTCAGGAATCTTTAGGTCAGCGTGGAGGGATTTATTTTTCAAGGGCGCTTCCCGAAGGGGTGAGGTTAACGTATCTCTTTTTTATGGATATTTTGGAGCATATTGATAACGAAAAGGAGTTTTTACAAGAATGGATAACGTTATCCCAGGCAAAAAGCTATTTTATATTTACCGTGCCGGCATTTAAGTTCTTATGGTCACGGCATGATGTCTTCCTGGGGCATAGGCGGCGATACCGGATTAAGGATATGGAAGAATTAGTATCTTCGTGCGGCTTAGATATTATAGACAGCAGTTATTTCTTTGCTACGATATTTCCCTTAGTATTTCTTGAAAGAAAATTTCTTGAGCCGCTATGCAATTATTTAGGAATGTATCGCTATCAGGGGATGAAACAAGCGCGTCCACTGCTTAATCTATTTTTAAATTTAATTTTAAAACCGGAAATAAAAATTGCCCGTTATAACCGCCTCTTCGGAGTTTCTTGCATAATTGTGGCCGCAAAATTAAATTGAGAATATGTTAAAAAATACCAAAACTTACCAAAATATAATTTGGCTAAAAAGCTTTTTGCGTAAATTGAATATACGGCCTATTTATTTGGCTATTGCGGTATTTTTATCATTAGGAGCGGCATTCTTTGAAGGCATTAGCGTATTTTTTTTAATTCCCCTTGCCGAGGGAATTGTCGCGATGAATTTTAATTCCGCCAAACAAGCCCTTTTTATCAAAAATTTTATTTTGTGGTTTCCGGAAATATTTGCCAATTCAAATACCGCGTTATTTATATTACTAGTAATAGTTATTTTTATATCCGCCGTATTGAAAAATATAATACAATATGCTGCTTTTTTAGCTATTTCTAAGCAATTTAGAAGATTTTGCAATAATTTAAGAAAACTTATCTTTAGCCGGTACTTAAGCTTTGGGAAGCTGTTCTTTGATAATAACAGTATGGGTTATCTTCAAAATGTGCTTTTAAATTTTACCGGATTCATAGGGGTAGAGCTTAGGGATTTGGGCGCGCTGCTAACCCAGTTTTTTTTACTCGTTATTTACTTAATTGTGATGGTGATTATTTCATGGAAATTGACAATATTTATTTTGATTATTTTTCCGGCATTACATTACGTTTCAAACTGGCTTATTAAGAAAATTGAAAAGACTTCGGGCTTTTATGCCGAATGTGAGGAATTATTAAGTAATAAAATAACAAACATATTAGGCGGCATTTCATTGGTAAAGCTCTATACCACTGAAGAAAAAGAAAAAAAATATTTTGCTTCCATGAGCGGCCAGAAGGAAGCGTTGGAGTTCAGTATTGATAAAAAAAAGAACTTACTCGTTCCGATTCAGGAAATTATCGTACTTTCAGGCATATTATTTTTGCTTTCCGCTATGGCTTTTATGGTTGTAAAAAATAAATCCGGTTCTGTGGGCGGCTTCCTGGTGTTTTTTTATGTGATTAAGAAATTACAAAGCGTCGTTGGATCGTTAAATAATATCAAAGCTTCGTTGGCGACAGTGAGCGGGCCGATGGCGGAAATAGTAGGGATATTGGATGATAAAGATAAGTTTTTTGTCCCTGAGGGCAAATATAATTTTACCGGATTAACCAGGGCTATTGAATTTAAGCAGCTTAATTTTTCTTACAAAGACGGAATAAGAGTTATAAAAGATATGACTTTTTCGGTAGAGAAAGGCAGTCTGGTGGCGATTGTCGGGCCGACCGGGGCAGGAAAGTCGACCATTTTTAATCTTATCTTGCGTTTTTATGATTGTCCTCCTGGCTCGATTTTTGTAGATGGTATTGATATTGGAGAATTTAGCGTTGCGTCGCTTAGGTCGCATATTGCCTTTGTCGGCCAAGAGCCGATGCTTTTTAATGATACCGTAAGGAACAATATAATATATGGTTTGGATGAAAAGATGGATGATGAGAAAATTTTTACCGCGCTTAAACGCGCAAGATTATATGATTTTATTATTGGCCTGCCAGATGGATTAGATTCAAATATCGGTGACAGGGGAATTAAATTATCTGGCGGCGAGAAGCAGAGGGTTTCCATCGCGAGGGCGCTGCTTAAAGGCGTTCATATATTAATGCTGGATGAGGCTACTAGTTCACTTGACAGAAAGACCGAAAAGTTAATTCAAGATGCTATCGATGAGGTCGTTAAGGATCGGACAGTGCTGGTTATCGCGCATAGGTTTTCTACTATCCAGCGCGCAGATAAGGTGATAGTGATTGAAAACGGCATCCTTGCGGAAGAAGGTTCGCGGCAGGAGCTTTTTGACAAAAAAGGGAAATTTTATGAATATTGGCAGGAGCAGAAATTTTATTAGTAAAAACCCGGGAGAAGACAGATGAAAGCTAAGCAAAAAGAATTCGCGCTGGTTGGCTTTGGATTTTGGGGTAAGAATATTTTTCGCAATCTTTATGATTTAAAAGTATTGCATACCGCATGTGATAATAATCTAGAAACTATAGAGGGTTTTAAGGCTGAGTATCCTGATGTTAATTACACGGATTCATTCACAAGCGTATTGAATAACCCAAAAATAAAAGCGGTTTTGCTTGCGACTCCTGCCTCTACACATTTTACCATGGCGCGGGAAGCTTTGCTTGCAGGCAAGGATGTTTTTGTGGAGAAGCCGCTATCGCTTACCGTAGAAGAAGGGCAAGGCTTGCTTGATTTGAGTAAAAGAACAAAACGCCTGCTTATGGTAGGACATATTCTGCAGTATCACCCGGCAGTAATAAAGTTAAAAAAGATCATTTCTTCGGGTAAGCTTGGCAAGATTTACTATGTTTATTCAAACCGGTTGAATATTGGTAAGCTTAGAATCGAAGAAAACAGCCTTTGGAGTTTTGCTCCGCATGATATTTCGGTGATACTTATGCTTTTAGGAGAAGAGCCTTTTGGCGTTTCTACTTTTAGCGGTGATTATTTGAATCCGGGCATAAATGATGTTACTTTGACGGTCCTGGAGTTTAAAAATGGGGTAAAAGGGCATATTTTTGTCAGCTGGCTGCATCCGTTTAAAGAGCAGAAGTTAGTTGTGGTAGGATCAAAAGCTATGGCGGTTTTTGATGATTTGACCGCTGAAAAACTATTTATTTATCCACATAAAATTAAGTGGGAGGAAGGTAAAATCCCTATCGCGCAAAAGGCGGACTTTCAGGTTGTAGAAACCGAAAGAAAAGAGCCTTTACGAGAAGAGCTTGAACATTTTATTCGCTGTGTTTATGAAAGGAAGACTCCTAAAACTGATGGCGCGGAAGGTTTGCGAGTATTGAAGGTTTTAGAATCTGCCGAAAAGCATTCTTTTTTAAGCTCTGATGTTGGACTTAAAACCCCGGACACATCCGGAAAGTTTTTTATTCATGAAACCTCGTGCCTTGATAATAACGTAAGCATAGGTAAGCAGACGAAGATATGGCATTTTTCGCATATTCTTAAAAATTCGAGAATCGGCGCTAACTGCATTATCGGACAAAATGTATCTATCGGCCCGGATGTAAAAATTGGCAATCGCTGTAAAATACAAAATAATGTTTCAATTTATAAAGGGGTTATCTTAGAAGATGAGGTTTTCTGCGGCCCATCGTGTGTTTTTACTAATGTTTATAATCCGCGGGCTTTCATTGAGCGTAAAGATGAGTTTAAGCCGATATTAGTTAAAAGAGGCGCTACAATCGGAGCAAACGCTACAATAATCTGCGGAGTTAAGATAGGCTCATATGCATTCGTGGGCGCGGGGGCGGTAGTTAAAAATGACATCCCGGATTACGGCCTGGTGGTGGGTGTACCAGCAAAACAGATCGGATGGGCTTGTAAATGCGGAGCGACATTAAGAACATTTAAGAAAAAGATTGTGCTTTGCGGTTTGTGCGAAGCAAAATATAAGCTTAAGGATAATGGCGGCAGGCTTGTTTTGAATAAAGCCTAAAGCGACAATCATTTATTATGGATAAATTCGAAAAAGAATATTATAGTTTTGAAGGGTTTTGGTTATCCGAATCTTTTAAGCGCGCAAATGCAAAGCGAATCCAGCAGATATATGGATTATTGCCTAAGGATGTAAATAATATTCTTGACATAGCCTGCGGGAATGGGTTGTTTTGCAATTTTGTGAAGCAACAAAATCATGATACGCGCATAATCGGACTTGATAGAAATGAAAGCGTGTTAAAATATGTTCAATCCGAAAAATTAGCCGCGGATATTAAAGATTTGCCTTTTAAAAACCGCGAGTTTGATTTAATAACCGCGCTTGAGGTCCTTGAGCATTTGACTATTCCGAATTATGAGCGCATTTTAGAGGAAATCTGCCTGGTCGCAAGAAAATATATAATTGTAAGCGTGCCGAATAATCAGGCATTGGAAGATGATATGACTCAATGCCCAAGATGCAAATCCATATTTAACCATGATTTGCATCTTCGGTCATTTACTCGGCAGGACATTAGTACTTTATTTAAGGATCACGGTTTTCGTATTTTAAAAATTGAGGAAACCGGGGCGATGTATAAATATTTTGGTCACGATGTTTTTTCCAAAAATTTTCGTTTAAAAAATAAGCTGGCATGGAGGTCACCGATATGCGTTGTTTGTGGTTTCAAAGGGGATTTTTATATTAATTCTGACGTAAGCCCTGCATGCTATTCAAGAAATTCGGCCATAACTACGTTAAAAAACAGCATAAAAAATTTTTGGCCAAAAATTACGCAGTATTATTGGCTAGTAGCTCTCTATGAAAGAAAATAACGAAAAATACCAGCAGTGCGGCAGGTGTATTTTGGATACAGATGATGACGCGGGTATTTCTTTTGATGAAAAAGGAATGTGTAATCATTGCCACGATTTCGATATTTATAAAAAGGCGTTGATCTTTAATGGCTTGGAGGGAGAACGCGGATTAAATGAAATAGTTGCTAAAATTACCAAGGCCGGAAGAAATAAGCCTTATGATTGCGTTATGGGAATAAGCGGAGGCATTGACAGCACCTACCTTGCTTTGCAGGCAAAAAAGTTACGCCTTAGGCCGCTGATTGTCCATGTAGATAACGGATGGAATTCTGAGCTGGCGGTAAAAAATATCGAAAATATAGTAAATAAACTTGGGTTTAGCCTGTATACTTATGTAATTGAATGGAAAGAATTTAAGGATTTACAGTTATCCTATCTTAAAGCTTCCGTTGTTGATATTGAAGCGCTTACGGACCATGCCATTCTCGGCGCGCTTTACCGCATAGCATTTAAAAAGGGGATAAGATATATTTTGCTCGGCACTAACGTCGCGACCGAATCCATATTGCCGTCTTCCTGGACTTTTCGCAAGGCAGACGCGATAAATATCCGGGCTATTCATAAGGAATTCGGGCAGATTGCTTTAAAAACATTCCCTTTTATCGATCCCTGGACGAAAAAATTCTATGATTATATATTAAGGATAAAGATCATTTCTCCGCTTGACTATATGCGTTATATAAAAAGCGAAGTAAAAAAGATTATAATCGACGAACTCGGCTGGCGCGACTATGGTGGAAAACACTACGAGTCTATTTTTACGCGTTTTTATCAAGGATACATATTGCCTAATAAATTCAAAATAGACAAGCGCAAGGCGCATGTATCTAATTTGATTTGTTCTGGGCAGATTACCAGGGAAGAGGCTCTTTGTGAAATAAAACATCCCGCCTATGATCCTGAACAGCTTAAGATAGATAAGGAATTTGTGCTGAAGAAACTCGGGTTATCACAACAAGAGTTTGAGGCTCTCATGAAACTGCCGATACGTAAACACACTGATTTCGCGTTTGAGGGGCCATTTTATAAACGCTACCCGGTTTTAAAACTATTTAAACCATTACTGGATATTTTTAAAACAATATGAAATTTGATGAAAAAGCGGCCTCGTATCTTAAGGATGAGGCGTTCTCCAGCAGTTTATATGTGCCGATTTCAGGTAATGAAAGGCACGTACCGGATAGATTAGGCATCATTGAGGGGCTGGCGACAGGTAAAAATATTATTCATTTGGGGTGCGCAGACCATCTTTCATTGATTCCGAAAAAGATTGAAAATAATATATGGCTGCACGGGCGCCTGCGTAACTGCGCAAAGCGCTGTCTCGGTATTGATATTAACCGGGAGGGCATAGAGTATTTACGCGATAGAATAGGCATCAATGATTTGGTGTGCGCCGATTTATTGAATGATGAGGTAGATGAAATTAAGGACAATAAGTGGGATTATATGGTTATAGGAGAGGTGCTGGAGCACTTGGATAATCCGGAATTATTTTTGAATAATCTCCGTAAAAAATTCAAGGCAAATATCGGTAAGCTTATTATTACGGTCCCCAATGCTTTTTTCTGGCTGAATTTCAGGAATGCTTTAGCCCATCGCGAAAATATTAACAGCCAGCATTATTATTGGTTTAGTCCTTATACCTTAGCTAAGGTCGTAATTAGTTCAGGGATGACGCCGGAGGATTTTCGGTTCTGCGAACCGATTCCTGTCCGCAATGATTACAAGGCGCGTTTAAATATCAGGTTATTAATCGGAAAGTTTCTCTTAAAGCGGTTTCCCGCTTTAAGAGAAACTTTAGTCATGGTAGCAAGCCTTTAAAATGCAGGATAAACCTGTAATTGTTATATTTACCGGTTCTTATCCTCATAAAATTGAAGCAGAGGAGTCATTTTTAAATCCCGAAATAAAATATGTATCTTTATCTTTTGCTAGGATTATTATAGTTCCGGAATTTATCGGCGGCGATAGACAGTCTTTGGCTCCGGGGATTGAAATCGATGAAAGCTACGCGGAAAATTACGCGAAATACCGTTTGAGCAATAGGTTAGGCAGGGAAGCGATTGCTTTTTCTTTTGTATTCAGGTCAAGCCTGCTTTTTCAGGAAATACTCAAATATCCGTTAATGTTGTTTTCTTTACGAAAGCTAAAAAGATTATTGAGTTTTATTGTTTTGGCGATCAGGGTCAGGAATTGGACGTGTAATTTCATAAAAACAAAAAATATAGATTTGGAAAATACGATATTTTATACATATTGGTTTAATCATATTTCCGCGGGAATAGGGTTAACCAGGAAAATGTATCCGAGGATTAAAATTGTTTCACGGGCCCATAATGCTGATTTATATGAAGAGCGTTATCAACCGGCATATATTCCTTGCCGGCATGAAACATTGTCTGCCCTGGATAAGCTTTTTTTGATTTCGGAGAACGGCAGGGATTATCTTTTGAGGCGGTATCCTTTATTTGCCGGAAAATACGAAGTTTCGCGCCTTGGGGTAGAGGACGCCGGTTTTTTATCTGAATGCCAGAAAGATGGCATCTTTAGAATTTTGTCTTGTTCCTTTATTACCGCGGTTAAAAGGCCGGATTTATTGTTAACCGGAATGAGAGAGTTAGCTCTGTTAAGGCCGCGGCAAAAATTTGAATGGTATCATATTGGCGACGGCCCATTGAGGCCTTATATTGAAGAATTGGCCAAAAAGATATTGCCGGGCAATATCGAGTTTCATTGTTTAGGAAGGTTGCCCAACAATAAAGCCATCTTATTTTATAAAAATAACGCGGTTGATGTTTTTGTGAATGTTAGCTCTTTTGAAGGCATTCCTGTATCAATAATGGAGGCTCAAAATTGCGCAATTCCGGTTATAGCTGCCGGCGTAGGCGGCACGCCGGAAATTGTTTCGGATAAAGTTGGGGTTTTGTTAGGAAGTAATCCGCAGCCGGAAGAGATAGCAGAAGCTATATGTTCACTCCTGGACAATCCCGAATTGGCAAAAGAAAAGAGAAATGCCAGCAGAATTAATTGGGAAAGTAATTTTTGTGCTGATAAGAATTATGCCGATTTTTCACGGCGCCTGAAATTACTTTTAGCAAAATAATAATTTATGCCTACGCGTCCCATAAAACCGCGCCCGCTCATTCAGCGGGGCGGATGGAGCATGGCCGCTTTAGTATTCGCTCTGGGAAACTGCCGAGGCTTATAGTCTGTGGAGCTTCATTATGCCTTCATCAATTACTATTATAGACTATGGTATGGGTAACTTAGGTTCTATCCGCAATATGCTGAAATTAATAGGCGTCGATGCGGTTATTTCTTCCGATGCCGCTACCATAGAGCGTTCGGATAAATTGATTTTGCCGGGGGTTGGAGCATTTGATAAAGGGATGGAAAACCTTAAGAGCCTGGGGTTAATAGATGTTTTATCCAAAAAAATTATTTTGGCGAAAACGCCTATTCTGGGGATATGTTTGGGGATGCAGCTTTTTACAAAAACAAGCGAAGAGGGTAAATTGGCCGGCCTGGGCTGGATTGATGCGCGGACCGTAAAATTCAGGTTCGACAGGGACGCCAAAAATATTAAAATCCCGCATATGGGGTGGAACGAAGTAATGCCAGCAAAGGAAAGCCTTTTATTTAAAGATGCGCGCGAGAATCTTCGTTTTTATTTCCTGCATTCTTATTATGTGAAGCTTAATAATCCGGCTGACGCGCTGACAATTACTAACTATGGACATGAATTTGTCTCGGCCATCGAAAACGGTAATATTATCGGTGTTCAGTTTCACCCGGAAAAAAGCCATAAATTTGGAGTAAGGTTTTTAGAAAATTTTGTTAAGTTCTATTGATTCCTTGGCTGAAATTAATCTTAGAAATGAAAAATGAACGTTTATATCCTTCCAGGTTTCATTACAGTTTTTGTATTCTTACTTTATTAAGGATTAATCTCGAATTAATAGCTAAGAAATATCTTGGAAAGAAAAGAAATATCGTATTTGTTGACTTTGGCTGTGGCGACGCGCCATACCGCCCTATTTTTGAATCTTACGCGGATAAATATATTAGCATTGATTTATCGGAAAATAAAAGCGCCGATTTACCTATTGATTTAAACGGTAATGCGCCGTTACCGGATTGTTCCGCGGACATTGTGCTATCGACTCAGGTGTTAGAGCATGTGCTTAATCCTAAGAAATATCTGCAAGAGTGCCACAGGATTATTAAGTCTAAAGGGCTGCTTGTCTTATCAACACACGGTTACTGGAAATATCATCCAGAGCCCGGAGATTTCTGGAGATGGACGCATAGTGGAATTTGCGCATTAATAGAAGAGGCGCAGTTTAAAGTTGTAGAATCACGCGGAATCATGGGGTTGATTCCCGTGGCTATGCATCTTTTTCAGGAAGGTGTTGCTTCAAAAATACCGTTTATATTCAGGTCTTTATTATTCTTTTTAATACAGTCTTTTATTATGTGTTTGGACAAATTTTATTCGGAAAATTCTAAAAAAACAAATGCTTGCGTATATTTAGTCGTTGCTTTAAAAATAGGTTAATTTAGAATGAGAACCAGAGTCATACCTGTATTGTTGATAAAAAATGGCGGCCTTATTAAGACTATTATGTTTACCAGGGAAAAATATGTCGGCGACCCGTTTAATGCCGTTAAAATTTTTAATGAAAAGGAGGTTGACGAGCTTATTATCTTAGATGTTGGCGCGAGTGTTAAAAAACAGGCGCCGGATATTAAAATGATATCCGATATCGCAGGCGAATGTTTTATGCCTGTATGTTACGGCGGAGGGATAGTCCAGTTAGAGCAAATCGGCCGGATTCTTTGCGCGGGAATAGAAAAAGTGTCTATTAACGCCAGCGCGGTTTTAAATCCTGCTTTTATTCATGAGGCGGCAAAAACATATGGCAGCCAAAGCATAGTGGTATCAATTGACGTGAGAAAGAATATATTTGGCAGGTATCGTGTTTTTACTCACAGGGGAAGAATTGAGACTGGAATTGATCCGGTTGAGTTTGCCTCCCGGATGGAGAATAGCGGCGCCGGAGAAATATTTTTAACGGCGATTGAGCGTGACGGCACTTACGGCGGATACGACACTGAAATTATCAAGAAAGTTTCCGAAGCGGTGAATATTCCCGTTATCGCCTGCGGGGGCGCGCGTAACACCGATGATTTTGCAGCCGCGGTAGATAGCGGAGCTTCCGCTGTCGCGGCCGGAAGTTTATTTGTTTTTCACGGCAAAGACAGGGCGGTATTGATGAATTTTCCTTCGCAGGATGAGCTTAAAACAAAATTATGGGCGCGCCGCGAATGAATAAGCATATTTTGCTGGCTTCCTATGTTTTTCCCCCTTATCCGGATATCGGCTCAAGGCGCTGGGCTAAATTTGCTAAATATTTGGCCAGAGACGGATTCAATGTGCATGTGGTTGCCGCGCGTAATCCTTTTAAAGAACAATCGCTTTGGACTGCCGATATTAAACACGAGAACATTTACCTTCATTACCTGCCGCATTGCTATCCGAAAATTTTAATGTCACAGAGAAAATTTATTTGGCAAAAAATTATTGCCAGGATTTTAATCTGCCTCTTGCGGATGCTTGTTAAAGGAATCATATTTGACTACGCGATATTTTGGCAAAAGCCTTTGGAAAAGAAGGTTATCAGTTTAATTAAAACATACGGGATTAAAAATATTATTGTTACCGGACCGCCATTTAGAGTGCCGTATTATGTTACGCGGCTGAAAACCAAATTTCCCGGCCTTGATATTATTTCTGATTTACGGGATATCTGGCTTAACGGAAGGGTTTATTGCCTGGATGGGTTGTCGGGAAAAGTTTTAGAATACGAAGCAGGAATGGAAGATTATGCCGTGAGGAATTCAAGCTATCTTACTTTTCCGGATGAGAATATTACGTTTGATTTCAGGAACAGATATTCTGCCGTTAAAAGCGCGGATAAATTCATAACTCTCACGCATGCTTATGACGCGGATAATTACATTTTTGATATTCCGTTAACCGCTGAACCCGGCAAGAAACAAATTGAACTTGTGTTCGGTGGATCGATTCCGATGAAGGACATTGAACCTATAATAATCCCATTATTTGAATGCTTGAGTCTGCTGAAACAGGATATGCCTCAACTATATGGTCGTCTATCGTTTAAGTTTTATGTCAGGCAGTATTGGTTTTTTACCTTGGCGAAAAAATACGGGCTGGAGGCTATTTCCATATGTTCGCCTGTTCCGGAAAAGGAATATTTTCATATAATTCGGCGGATGGATTTTTTTATGATTTTTCTTCCCGATCATCTTAAGGATTACCGGACTACTAAATTTCCGGAATACCTGCCGCTTAAAAAACCGATCGTTGTTTTTTCAAATCCCGGCAAAACCAGCCAGTACGTCATCGAAAATAAAATCGGCAGTTCTTTTACTCCGGGTAATTATTACAATAATATGATTCAGATGGTTAAGGAATACGATGCCGGCAGGGCGGTTTTTAATCCAGATTTTAATTACGAAAGGTTTTCCTATAGCAGCGTTACTAAAGATTTAGAGTCTTTATTCAGGTTTGAATAGGCCGATATGGGAGAGAGTCTTGTTTAATAATTTTGCAGCGTTTTTCAGGCTGCCCGCAAAAGTGCGCGCGGCGGGCATATTAGTTTCGTTTATTCTTATATTAATTATGGGTACTGTCAGGATACATATGCCGGATAGTTATTGTTTTAATTGGGAATTTCAGCGCGGTTAGTTCAGTTACTCTGCCAATAGAAGGGAAATATTCGAAAACGCCGATTTTTATATCTATGCAATCAAATAGTAAATATAAGCTGACAGTGTCTATTTTATTTGTAGTTTTCTTATGCTTAGGCGCGGTTATTTTTAAGGATTACGGTATCTCACGCGATGAGCGGGCCCAGCGGGGTATAGGGGGGATAGCATTAAAATATGTATTTCTGGGAGATAAGAGTCTGAATAATTTTCCGGACAAAGATTATGGCCCGGTTTTTGAAATGCTGTTAGGCGCTCTTGAAGTAAGCTTGAGGCTGACAGATAATCCGAGAGCAACATATTTAATGCGGCACGCAGTTACTTTTTTGTTATTTTATATAGCGGTATTTTTATTTTATCGTTTATCCAGATATCGCTTTCAGAGTTACGGAATCGGCTTATTGGGAAGCCTTTTTTTAATCTTAAGCCCGAGAATATTCGCGGATGCATTTTATAATTCAAAGGATATTGCTTTTTTATCAATGTTTATAATTAGCATATATACCTTGATTATGTTTTTTGACATGATGACGCTAAAACGGGCTTTTATTCACGCGTTTGCTTGCGCTGTTACCATTGATATTCGTATTGCAGGCGTGCTCATTCCTTTATTGGCCGTTATTTTTTTTATCGCGCATATTTTAATGACTAGACCCTTGCAAAAAAAGAGTATTACTAGTTTTGCGCAGTATATGTTTTTTCTATGTTTTTTTGTGATACTTTTTTGGCCTACATTATGGCAAAACCCGCTTCATAATTTTGCCAATGCTTTTTTAAGCATGTTTCAGTTTTCCCGGTGGCAGGGAGAGGTTTTATATTTGGGGAACCATGTTGATGGCTCGGAGCTGCCCTGGCATTATATTCCGGTATGGATTATCATAACTACGCCGGTATGCTATAGCGTATTTTTTCTAATTGGGTGCGTGTATTTTATAAGGCCATTCTTCGGCAGGTATAAATATTTTTATTCATTAGATAGATACGATTTAATAATTATGCTTTGGTTTTTTCTGCCTTTATTAGCAGTATGTATCTTTAAACCTGTCTTGTATAATGCCTGGAGGCAGCTATTTTTTATATATCCGGCTTTTTTATTGATCGGCTTGTCCGGTTTAATAAATTTATTTAAAAGCATTAAGTTAAAATTTCACGGCTTAACCTATAAGGCCGTATGCGTGGGAATAGTTTTGCTGGCAGGCATAAATTTGATTAATACGGTTAAGTTTATGGTGCGGCATCATCCCTTTCAGAACCTTTATTTTAACTTTTTGGCAGGAAAGAATATGCAAGATATAAAAAAAAGATTTGAATTTGATTATTGGGGTTTATCCTACCGGAAGGCGCTCGAATATATCTTAAAAAATGACCCGGGCAAAGAAATAAAAATTTATGTTGATGATTATGCCGGAAAAGTTAATGCTTATATTTTAAGCGCAAAGGAGAGGAAGCGGTTGGTATATGTGGGCGGTCCGAATCAGGCAGATTATTTTGTGGGCAATTATAAGTTAAGTAGTGATGAATATCAATATAAAAATGAATTTTATTCGGTAAAAATTAATGGCGCAAAAATTATCTCTGTATATAAATTATAATTTTTTTCTTCGGATATGAAAAAATACATCATAGGCACTAGTTCATTCGGGTATAACCAGATGCGAAATTTCGCTGGATTGCCTTTTAATCATTTTAAAGTAAAAAAAGTATATGATTTTTGTAAGATCGCCAGTTATATAAATTTAAAAATATTTAATAACATCCATCCCTTCTTATCCACCTTTTTTATTGACTGCGGCATACACAAGGCAGATATTTACCATTTTTTCAATGGGATCGCGCTTTCCGGAAAACCATGGATAGTTTCTTATGAAACTGCCGTGCCTAGATATAATCCGCTTTCTGAGTTTGGATTAAGAATTTTAGCTTCTGATAATTGCCGGAAAATTATTGCGATTAGCCAGAGGGCTATTGACATCCAGCGATTTTTCTTAGCAAAAACGCCAAAATATGAAAATAAAATCCTGAAAAAAATAATTAAGCTGCATCCCGCGCAAGAATTATATATAAATTCGGTTAACGCTAAAACATATGATCAGGAGCTTATCTTTACTATGGTAGGTTCGGAGTTTTTTAAAAAAGGAGGCGTCGAGGTATTGGCTGCTTTTGAGAAACTTATCCAGGAAAAATACCCCGTAAAATTAAATATAATTTCACTCCTCAGGATAAGCCCTGATGATTTGTTTATCGGCGAATCCGACAGAAAGACCGCGTTTGCTACGATGAATAGATACCCTCGTTCAATAAATTATTATCCTTTCTTGCCTAATGATAAAGTCATTGAAATATTTAAAAATTCACATATTGGGCTGCTCCCTTCGCATTGGGAAACTTACGGGTATTCTGTTTTAGAGGCAATGGCATGCGGCTGCCCGGTAATAGTTACAAATATACCGCCTTTCCCGGAGTTTGTTAATGAGGATGTCGGATGGCTTATTGAAGTCCCGCAGCGCCCCTGGGGTGGCAGCCGGTTGTCAGATGCGCAGTCTTCTTTGGGCGGGTATAAGGAGTTTTCGAAAAAACTTACTGCTGGCTTATACGCGGCTATAAAAGAAATATTTAGCCGGACGGACAGTATTCGCCGTAAAGCATCTGCGGCAATCGAAAGCATTAGGAGAAATCATGATCCGGTTGATGCGGCTGCCAATTTAGAAAATATATACCGCGCTGCATTAGGAGTATAAAAAATGAAAAGGATTCTCATTACCGGCGGAGCAGGTTTTATTGGCTCGGCGCTTATTAAGGAATTACAACAGCAAGCGTATGAAATTTTTGTAATTGATGATTTGAGTTTTGGCAGTAGGAATTTTATCGATATTAAAAACGCTAATTTTTACAAAATTTCTCTTTTGGAATACGAGGGCATCAAAAAAATTATCAGCCGCCTTAATCCGCAATATGTTGTGCATTTAGCGGCCATACATTTTATACCATATTGCAACAAGAACCCACTTATTGCCGTCAATGTGAATATTAAGGGGACGATAAATTTACTTGATTCGTTACGCGGCCTCCGTAACTTAAAGAAATTATTTTTTGCTTCGAGTGCCGCGGTTTATCCGGTTTATGAAAAAGCGTTAAAAGAAACATGCAGGCCTAATCCCATAGATATTTACGGTCTGACTAAATTAACCGGCGAATATTTATGCCGCGAGTTTTACCTGAGAACAAAAACCCCTACGATTATTTGCCGGTTCTTTAACGCATTTGGCCCGAATGAGACAAACCCTCATTTAATCCCCGAGATACAAAAGCAGGTTAACGCCGGTAAAAGAATTATCAAGCTCGGCAACCTTACTCCGAAGCGCGATTTTATTCATACTTTTGATATGGCGCAATCAGTAAGGCTATTGCTGGAAAAATTTCGGCGCGGGGTGGATGTATTCAATCTTGGCAGCGGCAGTGAATATTCGGTGGTTGAAATCGTCAGGGCATTTGAAAGGCAGGTGGGGGAAGAGATAGAAATAGAAGTGGATTCCGCGCGCGTGCGAAGAACCGAAAGAATGCACTTATTGGCGGATATTTCAAAATTAAGAAAATTTATTAATTGGACGCCGCAAATCGGCATTGATGAAGGGATAAAAACGTTAGTTGAGCCAAAACGCTGAACCGATTAAGTTATTATTTTGCACAGACGGGATTTATCCTTATGCGATAGGGGGAATGCAGCGGCATTCCCGCGTGTTAATTGAAGAATTGGCAAAAACAAATAAGGTAGAGATTATTGCCATACACCCGCATAAAAGAAATGTATTTGAGGATAAGTTTAAGATTAAAGAAATACATGTCGAAGGGATAAATGCTAAAAAGAATTATATTCTGGAGTGTTATCGCTATTCTAAAAGAATTTATCCGATTTTAGAGCAATTCCCGGAACATATAATTTATTCCCAGGGCCTTTCGGTTTGGTATAAAATAAAAAATGTCGGCTCTCGCCTTATAATCAATCCGCACGGCCTGGAGTCATATCAGTCGATTACCCTTAACGATCTTATTCTTGGCCTTCCGTTCAGGGTAATCTTTAATTATTTATTTAGTAATTGCGCGAAGGTGGTTTCATTGGGCGGGAAATTAACAGCTATTTTAAGGCGCGTGGTTAAAGAAAAAGGAAAAATTGCGGTAATATGTAATGGGATTAATATCCCTGAAGATTTCAGTATTTCCGAGCGCTTTGACCGGCGCTTAAACAGGCTTAATCTGCTTTTTGTTGGGAGGTTTGCAAATAATAAAGGAATAAGTATTTTGCTGAAAGCGGTCAAGAAGCTTAATGCCGAAGGATACGCCGATAAAATCAGCTATCGCCTTGCTGGCGCAGGGCCGTTGTACGAATCTTATGTAAAAAATTTTCAATATAAAAACGTAACTTATCTCGGCAGCGTTTTTGATGTCCAGCTGTTTGATCTATATAAAAGCGCGGATTTATTTGTTCTTCCTACGCTTTATGAAGGCATGCCTTTGGTTGTTTTGGAGGCGATGAGTTACGCCTTGCCGGTTATTGTTTCTGACGTCGGAGCGACATCCGAGCTGGTTGACGGCTCAAATGGTTATTTAATTAAACGTAAGGATGTTACCGCGCTAAAAAATGCAATAATAGATTTTTATGGCTTAAACGCTGAGCAGAAAAATTATTTATCGCGAAATTCGCATAGTAAAGCCAAAAATTATTTTTCTTGGGGGTGTGTGAGCGCGCAGTATATTGCATTATTTCGGGAATTGAGAAAACAGATAAAATGAAAAATAAACGGATAGCATTCTTAATTGAGATACCGACTCCTTACAGGGATTCTTTTTTTGAGAGGCTGGCAGAGAAGCGGGATTTTAGTTTTGAGGTTATTTATTGCGCGGTAACCGAATACGGTCGGGATTGGAAACAACAGAAGACAGCCTATCCTTACACAATTTTACCGGGTTTTACTTATCCGGTTATCGGTAGCGGTATTTTTATAGTAAAGGTTAATTTTGCCGTGTGGAGGAGGCTTTCAGAAGGCGGCTATGACGCGGTGGTTATAGGCGGGTATGCTCAGCCGACCATGCAATTGGCAATACTGTGGTGTATTTTAAATAAAGTACCTTATATTTTATTATCTGAGTCGCATAATTTAACCAAGAAGCCGTTTTTAACGCGCGCGCTTAAATGGCCGCTGGTTAAATTCGCGGTAAGGCGCGCGCGGGCTTTTTTAGTAATGGGCGCAAACAGCAGGGATTATTTAATCTCTTACGGAGCAGACTCCAATAGGATTTTTCTTCTTCCGAACGCCCCGGATGTTAAGAAGATAGCCGAGCAATCGCTAGAATACCGTCTTGGGCTTAAAAACTTGCGCGAAGAACTCGACATCAGGGGCAATCCGGTTATTATTTATGCCGGCAGATTAATCGGCATTAAAAATGTAAAGACTATATTATTTGCCTTTCAGTTAGCGCAGAAGGCAGTGCCTGGGGCTGGACTTATAATAGCCGGCTACGGGCCTTTAAGTGATTATTTAAATGCCTTGGCAAGAAAACTGAAATTATCAAATATCAGTTTTACGGGATTCATCCAGCCAGATGAATTGTCAAGATACTATGCCTGTTCCGATGTTTTTGTATTGTCTTCATTAGATGAACCGTGGGGAGTGGTTGTCTTGGAGGCGATGGCATCCGGTTTAGCGGTGGTAGTGTCGGATAAGGTCGGATGCGCAAGAGACCTCGTGTATGAGAACAAGAGCGGCTTTGTTGTTTCTCCTGAGGATATCGAAGGCTTCGCGTCAGTCTTTATTAAGCTTTTACAGAATTCGCTATTGTGCCGGCAGATGGGCGAATACGCACAGAAAATTGTCCTAAAATATGATTATGATCTTTATATCGGGCAGCTAGGGCTTGCGCTGGAGGCGATAAAATTTGAAAGTCTTGCAGATTATCCCCACGCTTAGCGGTTTATCCGGAGGGCCGGCCCAGGGACTTAAGTACCTGGGCCTGGGGTTAAAGAGCCAGGGCGTAGAGGTGGCTATCCTTACGGCAGACGCGCCTTCCAAGAAACAGGAATATTCTTTTGGCGGTGTCCGGGTTTATTCTTTTGCCAGCTATTTTCGCCATTTTCTGCCGGCGCAATTTAATTATTCTCCCGGCTTAAGTAAGTGGCTTAAAAAACATATAAAAGAATTCGATTTGCTGCATATACATTATCTTTTTACTTATCCTTCTACTGTGGCGGCTTATTATGCCAGGAAATATAGCATACCCTATATCCTGCGGCCCGCCGGAATGCTTGGGCCCGCCTGCCTGAAAAAAAGCGCGTTAAGAAAAAGAATCTATATGCGGCTTTTTGAAAACCTGAATTTAAAATCCGCCGCCGCTATTCATTTTACTTCTGAAAAGGAGAGGATTGAGGCAGCCTGCTTAAGGCTAAATAACCGGAATATAGTGGTGCCAAATTGCATTGACTTGCTGGATTTTAAGGGTTTATCAGCTCTTAGGGGGGAGTTTAGAAAACAGTATCCGCAAATAGGCCAAAGAAAGATAATTCTTTTTCTCTCGCGGTTGGATCCGATAAAAGGCTTAGATTTACTCATTCCCGCTTTAAAGATATTGAAAGAGCAGCATGAGGATTTTTATTTTGTCCTTGCCGGCGCGGGCAGGAATGATTATCAGGAGCAGTTAAAAATTGATATTGGGGTAGCAGGCCTTACGGACTCGGTTTTATTCGCGGGTTTTCTTGAAGGAGAAGCAAAATATGCTCTTTTAGCGGATGCGGATATATTTGTCCTGTCTTCTTATCATGAGAATTTCGGGATAGCGGCAGCTGAGGCAATGGCTTCAGGATTACCCGTGGCAATTTCTGACCAGGTAAGCATTTATGGATTAGTGGAAGAATACCAGGCAGGCATAGCTTTTGGGCTTAACAGCTTGCAGATAGCACAGAGTTTGGAAAAACTGCTTAGGGATAAAGAACTGTGCCTGAAAATGGGTAAAAACGGCAGGCGCCTTATTGAAGAAAACTTTTCTGCTGAGAAAATCGCCCGGCAAATGTTAGAAAAATACCAAAATGTGCGGAATAACAGGGATATTTAATTTTGATTCTTCTCCGGTAAGCGCGGATTTGTTACGGCAGATGGCGCGCGCGCTTTCTCATCGCGGGCCGGATGATGAGGGGGTTTGCGTATGGGGAGATACCGGCTTTGGCCACCGGCGCTTAAGTATTATTGACTTATCTATCCGCGGCCACCAGCCGATGAGCAATGAAGACGGCACTATCTGGATTAGCTATAACGGAGAAATTTACAATCATCAAGATTTACGTCAAGATTTAGAGAGAGCCGGGCATCAATATAAATCCCATGCCGACACTGAAACAATCATTCATCTTTACGAAGAAAAAGGCCTAGACTGTCTGCGATATTTAGACGGAGAGTTTGCTTTTTGCGTCTGGGACGCCAAGAAAAGAATATTTTTTTGCGCCAGGGACCGCTTAGGGGTAAAGCCGCTTTATTATTATGCTTCGGATAAGCATTTTATTTTTGCTTCGGAAATAAAAGCGATATTGCTGCATCCCGGCCTAAGCCGTAAACTGGATAAACAAGCGCTCTCTGATTATCTTTCTTTTTCCGTAAGCCCGGCTCCGTTTACTCTTTTTAAAGATATCTTTAAGCTTAAGGCGGGGCATTTTCTGCTTGTAGATAAAAACGGCGTTGGAGCGCAAAGACAGTACTGGGACGCGCTTCCTAAGCAAAAGATGAAATGCTCGCTTGTTGAGGCAATAGAGGGAATACGTTTAAGATTAGATGAATCAATTAAGGAAAGGATGATGAGCGATGTGCCTTTTGGCGTATTTTTAAGCGGAGGTATTGACTCCAGCACAAACGTCGCTTTTATGAGCCGGATGATGAAAGATCCGGTTAGGACATTTACTATCGCCATAGAAGGACAGGAAAACTATAGTGAGAATTATTTCGCGGATTTGGTTTCCCGCCATTTCAAGGCGGAGGCGCATTCTATCCGTATAGATTTTGAAGACTTTCAAAGGCTTTTTAGAGATTTAGCCTATTATACTGATGAGCCACTTTCTGATTACGCCTGTATACCTAATTTTTATCTGGCGCGCCTTGCCAAGGAAAAAGGTGTCTCGGTAGTTCAGGTTGGAGAAGGAAACGATGAGTTGTTTTGCGGCTACCGCAGTTATATTGCCGCGTTAAAAATGCTAAAGTTTTATTCTCCACTCCCCGGTTTTCTTAAGGTTACTCTTTTTAATTTATTAAAAGCTCTCCGGGGGCAAAAAACTCATTATGCCTTTGAGCAGGCGGCAGCCAACAAGGAAGTTTTTCTGGGCACTTCATATCTGTTTACGGAAGATGAAAAGAAGTCTATATTTAACGCGCAAGTAAGAAAAGAAGGGCTTATCCGCGCGGAAAATCACGCGGCGCATATCTATAAAAACTTCGACGCTAAGCTTCCTCAGGGAACAACATTATCCCGCTTGACTTATTTAGATTTGAAGGTGCGCCTCCCGGAACTTCTTTTAATGCGCGCGGATAAAATGACTATGGCTAATTCCGTTGAGGCCAGGCTGCCTTTCTTAGACTATCAGCTCGTGGAATACGCCTTAAGCCTTCCCGATGAATATAAGTACCGGCATAGTCAGACAAAGTATATTTTTAAAAAGAGCCTGGAAGGGATTTTGCCGAGGGAAGTGATTTACCGGTCCAAGAAGGGGTTTGCCGGAAGTCCCCTTAATTTATTCGGAGCGGAATTTCAGGAGTGCCTAAGGCAGGTTTATAAAAATACCGAGCCTCTTTTGGCGGAATACTTTGATCTGGATAATTTTAAGGCCAGGCTTGAATTTAACCGCGCGCGGATGAATTTCAGGGAGGGCAGTAAGGTTTGGTCGCTATTTAGCCTGATGCTCTGGCTGGAGAGGTTTTTAAAATGATTATTTTAGGCCTGAACGTCTA